>Ga0307992_1000284_pt1 | contig 32597 bp, 33 predicted proteins | sample EllFjometagen133_FD_203162 | JGI IMG/M metagenome (GOLD analysis project Ga0307992, IMG submission 203162) | Marine microbial communities from Ellis Fjord, Antarctic Ocean - #133 | ecosystem: Environmental > Aquatic > Marine > Unclassified | place: Southern Ocean | collected 2014-10-08
TAAAGCAGGAACAATGCTTCTTGTGTTGGGGGCGGCAGTAGCTGGATCTATGGTGCCGAGAGAAGTAAGTGCTCAAGACTGAAAATGTGGACATACTTCTCATTCTTCTCATGGCTCTCACTCTTCTCATGGCTCTCACTCTTCTCATGGCTCTCACTCTTCCCATGGCTCTCATGGCTCCCACTCTTCCCATGGCTCCCATAGTTCTCACTCTTCCCATTCTTCCCACTCCTCCCACTCCTCCCATTCTTCCCACTCCTCCCACTCCTCCCACTCCTCTCATTCTTCTCATTCCTCCCATGGCTCCCACTCTTCCCATTCTTCTCACTCTTCCCACTCTTCCCATTCTTCCCATGGCTCCCATGGTTCCCACTCTTCTCATTCTTCTCACTCTTCTCATTCTTCCCATTCCTCCCACTCTTCTCACTCTTCTCATAGTTCTCATGGTTCCCATAGTTCTCACGGTTCCCATAGTTCTCACGGTTCCCATAGTTCTCACGGTTCCCATGTTTCCCACTCTAGTTGTGGTTGCCCATTTATTTTAGTTTGGAATGGCAAGAAATTTATTACTGAGAACAATATTTTACCTAGTTCAGAGAATATATTGAGGAAAAATATTATTATTGAAGAATTATATAAGCTAGAAACAACACCTATCCTCAAAGATAAAAAATATATTTTTAAAATAATAGAATTTGAAAAAGAATACTCTCATTTTTATGGATTTGAATTAATAAAAATTATTCATCCAAAAGAAACAAATATTGGAGTAGTTAATAATAAGATTGTTGCTTATAAAAACTTAATTTTACCTACTTCAATTCTAGATAGCCAAAAAAATGATTGGACAAAAAAATTATCTGATTTAAATAATAAAACATTTTTTAGTGGTGAGAAAAAAGATATTTTAAATATAAAATTTGATAATATACAAAATTTAAAAAATCTTCATTTACTTTTTAAGTCTGGTTTGAGAGCAAATTATTCAAGGATTACTCAAATAGCTAAAAAATTAGAAAAAATATCTTTTTCTGAAAAAGAATGGGTCAATTCTCTAAAGAAGATAGCAACAGTTTCTTTAGGGGCTATTGTTGCTGGAGAAACAATGAAAGCAGAAAGTGTTTTTGCTGCTAACCATTTATGTAAGAGTATTAATATATATGCAGATATCTCTTTTAATAATAAGAAACAATTAATTAACATTATTCATCCCAGAGAAAAATCTTCTTTCGGATTAGTTGATATTTCTCAATATAAGCAAAAGAAAAGTGAATCGTTTTCTTTAAAGCTAAAATGGACTAATTCTCACAACTTAAATTTCTTAGGAGCAGCAGAAGTTGATTCATTAAATAGTCTTCACATCAAACAAGAGATTGTTAAATTATCTAGTCTTAAACATTCTGAATCTAAGGAAGTTCATAAAAAAGATTTGGGAAGCAAAGGAATAGAATTAATTCCGGGTCAATTCATTAATTTAGAATTTCTTTCAAAAAAAGAACATCTTAATTCTGATCAAAAAGTATCTTTTATTTTTAAATCCAAAGGATACTATACTCCTTTTTAATGATTTTTTTAAATCTAGCTTATATTTACATTTTTGGCTATGTTTATAATATGTAGCCATTTTAATTAAATGAGACAAATTATTCTTACGTATAATTGTAATAGAAACTGTGAATATTGTTTTGCCAAAGGACTTATAAAAAAATGGCCCAATGAAATTTCTTTACAAAATTTAGAAATCATTTTTAAATGGTTTTCTAAGCAGAATATTAGAAGTGAAATTGGTTTTAATGGTGGCGAACCAACTTTATTCAGTAAAATAAATTTTGCTTTGAGACTTGCTCAAAAATATAAATTAAAAATAGTATTTTATACTAACGGAGTTTTTGATTTTGAGAATTTTAATTTTAAATCCAAAGCCATAGATTATTTTTTAGTTAACTTTAACCCTATTTCTGAATATTCCCTACAAGAAGCAAAAATTTTATATTCTAATTTAAAAAATATAAGAAAAATTACCAAAAGAGTTGGACTAAGGGTTAACCTTACTTCTTCTAAAAACTCCTATAAATATATTCTTGACGCTTGTAAAAAATTAAATATTTCTTATGTAGAAATTGCTTGTGTTTTTCCATCGATATTAGGTCAAAATAAATATATTAAAAAAGAAAATCTAAAAGATTTTTCTAAATATCTTTTGAAATTAACAAAAGATTTATTAAAGGAAAATATCCGATGTCAGCTTGCCGAACCATTTCCATTATGCTTTTTTTCTGAAAAAGAAAGAGAATTTTTAATTGAAAACGTAGGTTTACGAGGAACTTGTGCAGCAGGAAAAAATTATGTAATTACTCCTGATTTAACGGTTTTTCCTTGCGTCGCTTTAATCACAAAAGGTTTTAATCTAAAGAACTTTAGGGATGAAAAAGAAATTATAAATTATTATGATCAATTTATTAATAAATTAAAATGGGAAGTAGATTTGTTTTCTAAGTGCAAAAATTGCTCTTTTAAAAAAAATAAACAATGCCAAGGAGCATGTTTGTCTTATAAGTATTTTCAAAATGAAAAATCTAAAATAAATCACCAACCCACTTAGAAAAAAGATTAGATTTTTCTTTATTTAAAAATTGTTTGAAAAGATAAGGGATCATTTCACTATATAATTTGCAATCATAATCATTTGGTATTTTGGGTTTAAGTTGTTTGTGTTGATTAATCCCTCGGGCAACACAGTATCCACAATAAGGTCCCCAGACACAATCACGACATATATTTAAATTTTCACTCTTTATAGATCTCAATTGAGAAATAGTTTTTGATTTTGCTATGTTTTGGTAAGTATGAGTTTTAATGTTTCCTAATTCTAACTTTTTTACACTTTTTCCACCATCACAAGCATAAATTGTTCCATCACAACCATATTCCAATTGAGAAATACCTGCACCACAGGGCTTTCTCATACACATATAACTTGCTTTTGTAGATAAAAGATTCGACAAAAGCAGTGTAATGCTCTTTTCTTTAACATTTATTCCTTTTCTATTCAATTTTATAATATATTCTAAAGAATTTTTCCAGAAAGTTGAGAATTGTCCAGCAGAAATGTATAAACTATCTTTTGTTTTTATATATTTATCAAAAGTTCTACCAGTCAGATTGATAGGTATAAATTTAAAATTAATTAATTTATGCTCTATTAGCTCATTAATAATTTCCTTTTCGTGAGAGAGACTATTTTTTGTTATCACCGACAACGTAGAAACACGAATTTTATATTTTTTTTGCAAAAGATTAATTTTATCAACAAGACTATTATAACTTCCTTTACCATCTAAATATTTTCTTTGGGAATCATGGATCTCTCTTGGTCCATCTAGTGAGGTGGTAACAGTAAAAGAAATTCTATTTTTTCTATAATTAATTATATCTCTTGCTATTTTATCATTCATTAACAATAGATTTGTAGTCATAGAAAAAGAAGGAAATAAAAAACTTCTTTTTTTTGATTCTTTTCTCGTGTATTCTATTATATGTTTTATAATATCCCATCTTATAAGAGGTTCTCCTCCTTGAAATTCAATGTGAATTCTTTTAGATGGATGAGGTATAGAAAAAATAAAATCTATTATTTTTTTAGCTGTGGATTTAGTCAAATCCTTTTTTTTGACATTAGGCTCCGAGCGTGACTGGCAATAATCACATTTTAAATTACATCGTAATGTCGGAATTATAATGTTTAAAAATGGCGGTTGATTTAAATAATTATATTTATCTTTATATTGTTGGACTGCACTAGACATGCTATCTTTAGTATAGATAACATTAAGAGCAGATAGCATTTTAAAAAGTTTGGCATTTTTATGTACCTTACGATCAAGTAAAAGTTGATATTCTTTTTTAGATAGGATAATCCATGCTCTGTGTCTTGTTGTAATCAAAATTTTTGTTTTTGTTAACCTGGAAACAAAATATTTGTTATCAAAATAATTTTCAATAACTTTTTTTACTTTTCTCTTTTTTATATCTCTAAAATAAGTTAACATTTTAAAAAGTAGGGTTTAATAAAAATTTAATTTTAAGCTAAATATTATGAGTAAAAAAATTAAAACCTTAATAACTTTAATAATAATTTTCACTCTTATGGGTATAATATTCTTTTTATCTACTGATCAAAAAAATTCAAAAACGGGGCTTTCAAATGAAATTATACCACAATTTACAAACAACGAAGAAGTTAATAAGATAATTTTCGATAATACAGAAGATTTAAAACAAGCATTTGGGATATCAGTGTTAAATGATAATTCTTTAGTAAACCTAGTTCACGTTGTAAAAGAAAAAGATTCCAGTTATAAAATATTTTGTGAATTTGGTCCAGCTTATAAAAGTGCTAATTTAAATAAATTTTATTCAAAAGAAATAGTTTCTATGGGTCAGATAAAAGATTGTAACATTGAAACGGCTAAAGCAATAGATATGGCAATAAATTCTCCAGAAAAAGATTGCAGAGTTCCTATGGACACTACAAACATATTTTCTTCTCTTACTGATTATTATTTAGTTACATTAGGCATGAAAGAACATGAAATTACCCAGGAATGGGTAGATAGAACTGAAGGAAAACAATGTTTTGAACCATTAAAAAATTTATTAGGAGAAAGTATAGCTGTAGAGTTTATAACGGTTATAATAGAATTAGAGAGTAATAGGCTTTTTTACTAAGGATTTATTAATAAAAAAATAAAATCCCCCAAAGTTAATTATTGGGGGATTTTTGTTTTATTCAAATGTAACTGTGAATGTTCCTGAATAATCATATACCCATGCAAATTCAGGATTTTCGCCTACTGCTTCCATTATTCTGATCTGACACATGTCAGGAATTACTTCAAAAATATCAAGTATCCAAGATGCAACCTCTGGGCCGAATTCAAAGTATCCGTCAATGGCAGGAACATCACCAATTCGTTCCCAATCACCGATCTGAACTCCCTTGTTGTCCTTACTGTAGTATGCACAAGCAAAATCAATGTATACATTGCTAACTCTTAGATCGTTTGCTACCCATTCAACTTTAACGTAATCGTCCTTTCCGTCTATTGTGTCTCCTTCTTCGGGAGAGGTAACTTTAATGAAAGGATTTTCGACTGGAGTAACTCCTTCACAGCCTGACAAGAACAAGACAGAGACTAAAATTAAAAGAATTGGGATCCAAATGGTCTTTCTGTTTAACATTTTAAAAGAACCTCCTTTTTTTACTAATGCCATGTTTGACATTGCATTAATAATATATAATATTATTTTAGATTTGTCAAGAAAGAAACCTGCTCAAAAGATATTCTAATAATTTTAAAAAAATATTTTTTGAAGTCATAATAATATGTTATTATTAAAAAATGTCTATTAAATATAAACCAAAATCTTTTCATCTCCAATGGCATATTACAGAGAGGTGTAATTTGTCTTGTAAACACTGTTATTTTGATAAAAAGTTTTTAAAAAATGAACTTTCTTTAAAAAAACTTTTTAAGGTTTTAGACAATTATCTAAAACTTCTCAAAAAATGGAATCTTCCTCGTGAAAAGTCAAGAATTTCTATTACGGGTGGAGAACCCTTAATTAGAGATGATTTTTTTAAGTTTTTAGAAAAATGTTATAGAAATAAAGAAAAATCAAGATATGGAATTTTAACGAATGGCATATTATTTAAAGATGAAAACGTATCTAAGCTTAAAAAACTTCAGATTAATTATGCGCAAGTAAGCTTGGAAGGGATGGAAAAGAATAATGACGAGATTCGAGGAAAAGGAACCTTTAAAAAGATAGTAAAAGCAATAAAATTATTAATAAAAAATGAAATTGCCACGAGTATTTCAGTGACAGTTACTAAACAAAACCTAAAAGATATCCCGTTATTAATTAAATTAGCTGAAGAATTAGGGGTCAGAGGCTTATGGTTAAGAAGATTTATTCCTATCGGCAGAGGAGAACAAATAAAAAAATTAATGCTTTCTCCTCAAGAAACGAAAGAATTGTATCTTTATATTCTAAAAATTAATCAGAAATTAACAAATAAAAGATCAAAATTAAAATTAAATATTGGCTGTGAAGATGGTATTTTAGCTCAAGAAAGGTATAATGCAAATACTTGTGTAGCTGGTTATTCTTCTTTGAGTATTTTGCCTAATGGTGATGTTTATCCTTGTAGAAGATTACCAATTTATGTTGGGAATGTTTTAAAACAAACGTTAGAAGAAATATTTTATAAATCAAGCGAATTAATAAAGTTAAGAAATCCAGAAAATATAAATATTCGTTGTAAAAGATGTTCTTATTTTAACGAATGTAAAGGAGGAGCTAAATGTGTGAGCTATGGCTACTGGAAGAATTCTTATATAGAGGATCCTCAATTCTTACCAGATCCCCAATGTTGGAGATTATTTAAATAAATAAATTATGAAAAGAATAGATATAAAAACAGGTTTTCAGTGCAATAATCATTGTAGATTTTGTGTTCAAGGAAATAAAAGAGAAAAATATCCTGATAAAACTACAGAAGAAATAAAAAAGATACTGAAAGAATCAAAAGGCAAAGCAGGTGGCGTAGTTTTTACTGGTGGCGAGCCTACTTTTAGACCAAAAGAACTTTTGATTTGGGTAGAATATGCCAAAATATTAGGATATAAATCAATCCAAATACAATCAAACGGAAGGATGTTTAGCTATCTTAATTATTGTAAATCTTTAATCAAAGCTGGAGCAACTGAATTTTCTCCAGCACTACATGCTTCTACAGCTAAAATTCATGATTATTTGACCATGGCTCCTGGTAGTTGGGAGCAAACGACTAAAGGAATAAAAAATTTAAAAAGTTTAAGACAATATGTTCTTACCAATACAGTTATTACAAAGCTAAGTTATAAAGATCTACCAAATTTAGCTAAATTATTTGTTAAATTAAAAATAGACCAATTTCAATTTGCTTTTATGCATATAAACCAAATTATTGCTAATAATCCAAAAATTATCAAAGAAATTGTTCCTAAAAAATCAGAAGTTATGCCTTATGTTAAAAAAGGGTTACAAATAGGTATAAATGGAGGGTTAAGAGTGATGACAGAAGCAATACCTTATTGTTTTATGCAAGGATATGAAATATATATAGCTGAAAGAATAATTCCAGAAGCAGATGTTTTTGATGCTGATTTTCAGATAAAAAATTATAGCAAATATCGAAAAACGCAAGGAAAAACATTGGGGCCTAATTGTAATAAATGTAAATATTTTAAAATTTGCGAAGGTCCATGGAAAGAATATCCTGAGATATTTGGCTGGGAAGAATTTAAACCAGTTTAATATTAAAATAAACTTTTCAAAAATAATAAATAAAACAAAAAAATGGTAAGTAAAACAAAAACAACAAAAAAATTAAGTAAAGCAGAAATAATAAAAAATCCCTCAAAATACGTAGAGGCCTTAAATAAAATTTCTAGATCAAGCAATCTCTCAACAGTTGAATTAGTAGCAGTTTTGTTTGATATAAAACCAGCTATGGCCGATGCCATAACATTAGACAAAAATTTATCTCAAAATTTAAAAGAAATAAAAAAATTATGTGAAATGCTTTCTCTAGAGTTTTCCCAATCTAGGTTTAAGTATGTTATTAATAGCCCAAGAGGGATATATGAAGAAATACCAATAAATGATCCGAGAGAAGGGAAAATAATATTAGGGATTTCAAAATCAATTTCTAAAGCGGAAAAAGCAGCAGAATATTATCATTTAAAATGTATTGATTCAAAATATGGGGAAAAATTTGGACGATTAATGGGGTATCCTGAATGTTGTTTAAAATTTGGAGATTATTTGAACAACTCATCTAATGATCCAAATAACTTTGGCTATAAAAATCCAGCAGTTGAATCATTAAAAAGATCTAAAAAATTTGCTTGGCAATTAAATGTTTTTACGGGATCATTACTTTCTCATTATCCGTGTAGTTTAAATTGTCAAAAGAGTATAGATTATGTCAACAAAACACTAGCTATTCTTGATAAAATAATGCCAGAGTTTTCTTCTTATGTTAAATTTAATCTTAAAGAACCAGCTTCTTTATATTGGAGTTGTGCGGATAGGATTTTGCTTTTTGGGGAATTTAAAAAGGATAAAGAAAAGGATAAAAGCGAAATAAAATATCATAAAAGTATCTCCAAAATTACTTCAGCAGAATTTTATCAAAAGAATGATTTAAATTATATCAAAGAGTTAGAAAAAATAGAAAAAATGATAAAAAAGGGAGATAGAATAGTAATGAATCCTAATAATTTTATTATATATCAAGGGCAAAAGAAACTTTGTCGTATAGAAAAAGAAAATAAATACACACCAATATTAGTTAAACCAGATTAATATGGCACATAATATATCTCTTATTTTTCCAGCATGGAATGAAGAAAAATATGTTGAAAAAGCTATTTTAAAAGCGAACAAAGCCCTAAAGGACATTACAAATAATTATGAGATTATTTTGGTTGATGACGGAAGTACTGACAGAACGAGAAAAATAGCTGAAAAATTAGCAAAAAAAAATAGTCATCTAAGAGTTTTACATCATAAAACAAACCAAAAATTAGGGAAAGCTATAAGAACTGGTATTTTTGCCGCTCAAAAAGATTTGATTCTTTATTCAGATATTGATCTTCCCTTTGATTTCAAAAAAATAAAAGAAATGATTTCTTTAATGGAATTAACTAATGCTGATATTGTCTCAGGATTTCGTTTTAATCGGGTTGAGAAAGAACTAAAAAGGGTCATCTATACTTTTTTTTATAATCTTCTTGTTAAATTTTTTTTTAAAATTAACATTAAAGATATTAATTGTCCAGCAAAGTTATTTAAGAAATCAATCTTTGAAAAGATTGAATTAAAATCGAATGGTTCATTCATTGATGCAGAATTAATTGTCAAAAGCATTAAAAAAGGATATAAGGTTTCTCAGATAGAATTAGAATATTTTCCTCGTACAGAGAGCAAATCTAGAGCATCTAATGTTGCAGTGGTATTGGGGGTATTAAGAGAAATGGTGTTGTTATATAAGGAGACAATGTCTAAAGATTAATTTTTAATAAATGAAAAAAGTACTACTTTTAAATTTACCAGGAGAAAAACCTTATCTTAGAGATTATTATTGTAGTCTTATTTCGAAAGGAAATTTTATCTGGCATCCTCTTGATTTGACTGTTTTAAGTGGTATTCTTTCTCTAAAATTTGAAATAAGCGTAATTGATGCATTAATTGAAAAAATGAGTCCAAAGGAATGTTATCATAAAATATCAGAAATAAAACCTGATATTATTATTTTTCTTAGTGGAGCTGTTTCCTGGGAAGAAGATAAAATCTTTTTAGAAAAAATTAAGGAGAAACAAAAAGTTCAATTAATTGGTACAGGTGATTTATTTCTATTTAATAGCGAAGATTTATTAAAAAAATATAAATTTTTAGATGCTATTATGCTTGATTTTACAAGTTCAGAGATTGTAGATTTTTTAAACGGAGAAAGAGGTGTTTTTGAAAGCTTAGTTTATAAAAAAGAAGATAAAGTTATTTTAAATAAAAAATCTTCTGAAAATATCTTTTCCTTGCCATTACCACGTCTTGATTTATTTCCATTGAATAAATATCATTGCCCTATTACTAGGTTTAATCCTTTTGCCACAGTAATTATTAGCTTAAATTGTCCTTACCATTGTCGTTTTTGCACATATGGAAATTTAGATTTTAAATGGCGAAAAGTAGAAAACACAATTAAAGAGTTAAAATATATATATTCTCTAGGTATAAAAGAAATTCGTTTTAAAGATAATACTTTTGGGGCAAATAAAGACCAGGTTCGGGAGTTATGTCAAAAAATGATTAAAAACAAATTTAAGTTCTCTTGGTCTTGTTCTTCTAGAGTAGATATTCTTGACGGGGACATGTTAAAATTAATGAAACAGAGTGGTTGCCATACTATCCAGTTTGGTGTAGAAAGTGGAAGTCAAAAAATCTTAGATATATATAATAAACAATTTACCATAGAACAAGTAAAAAAAACTTTTTTAAATTGTCAGAAGTTAAAAATAAAAACAGTAGCTCATTTTATACTTGGTTTACCTGGAGAAAATGTAGAATCAATTTTAAGGACAATAAAATTCTCAAAAGAATTAGATTGTGATTTTGTTGCTTTTAATATAGCTAGTCCCAGAATAGGTAGTGACTTAAGAGAAGAGTCAAAGAAAAAGAAATGGCTGAGATCGGATAAACTTTCCAAAACCGATAGTTCAATTACATATCCGATAATGGAGACAAAAGAACTTAGTCGACTTCAGATTTGGCAATTAAGAAATAGAGCTATTAGAGAATTTTATTTTAGACCTAAGTATCTTTTTAAAAAAATAATACAAATTAGAAATCTCCATCAAATTAAAAAATGGAGTGTTCAAGGTTTTATTCTTTTTAAAGAAATTTTAAATAAAAATAGAAAATCATCATAATGACTTTTGAATATTTAATTAATTTAATAAACCAGCCTTTAAGAGTTACCTCTCCTTTCTTTTTAATTCTTAATTTTATTTTAGTTTTGTTCTTCTTTTATTTAAATAGAAAAAATCTATTCACTTTTTTTAAAAAAATTAGTAAAAAAACCTGGACTATATTATTTTTAATTATTCTATTAGCAAGCTTTTTAAGGATTATTGTTACTCCTCACCAAACAATGATGTTTGAAGACGAGGGATGGTATCGAGGAACAGCTACAAAATTTTTAGATATTGATGTCAGTTATTTTCGAAGTGGTTATTACAAATCACTTGGTTGGCCATTTATAGTGTCTCTAGGTTTCCTTATCTTTGGCAAGATTGCTTTAGTGGCTAATTATCTTTCTTCTTTTCTGGGAATTTTAACGGTTTTAAATATCTTTTTTATTGCCTTTTTACTTTTTAATAACGAAAAAATTGCTATTTGGTCAAGTTTTCTTTTTAGTTTAATCCCAATGCATATTATTTGGTCTGGCTCAGCTGAAACAAATGTCGCTTCTCTTTTCTTTATTACCTTAACAGTTTTTGTTTCCTCTTTATATTTTAAAGAAAAGAAAGAAAATTTATTTTGGTTATCTTTCCTAACGTTACTATTCACCTTTCAAATAAGGCCGGAAAATTATTTTCTATTGTTCTTATTTCTATTGGGTTTGTTAATTTTTAATATATGTTCTTTTAAAAAAAAGAAGATTTCTAAGTTTGTTATTGGTAAATTAATTTTAATTTTCTTAATTTTTTTAATATGTGTTCCTGGTCTTATTAATAATTTAGATCATTATCTTTCAGTTCAATGGAATGAAGGTGATACTGGTGGAGCAGTGATTACAGATAATTGGAGCATAAATAATTTAAAATCTAATTTTTTAAATCATTTTCCCAATCTTTTTAATAATTATTATCATCCTTTATTGTTTTCTATTTTTTTCTTTATAGGTTTCTATTTTATTTTTTTAAAAAATAAAAGAGAATTTTTATTTCTTATTTTTTGGTTTTTAATTTTTTTCTTTATCTATTTTATTTCATGGCCTGCCTTAGGTCCAAAAACACGTTTATTTATAGCTTTTTATCCGATTACAACTATCTTCGCTGCTGTAGGCATTAATTCTTTGTTAGGCTTAATTAAAAATTCTTCTTTTAGGAAATTTATTCTTATAATTCTTGTTTTATTTTTTTTAATATCTTTTTCTTTTTATTTACGCAAGGAAATTACCAGAATAAGTTTCTATTTAGAAGGGAAGATGCAAACTAATTTAATTAATTTAGCTGAAAAAAATATTCTAAAAGATTGTGCTATTCTAGCGAATCTTCCGAATATGTTGGTCACAATAAAGGATTCAAAAGTATTTGATTTGAATGAGTTTCTAAGAAATAAAAAATACAGAGAAGAGATAGAGAATAATTCAAAATGTTTACTCTTTTTTAAAGACTACACCTGTGATCCATTAATGCAATTTATGTCTACTTGGTTTGAATCCTGTTATGTATTAGAGAAAAACTATAGATTAGAACCTTTCTTAAATTATCCATCAAAATTAGTTGATCAAGATAAAAAAATACTAAAAGATTTTGATTTATTCTTTTTAAATTTTTCGGAATTATTAATTGATCCTATTACTTTAAAAGAAAAGACTTATTTTTATAAAAACAATATTCTTGGAAAAAACAAAACTTTCGGGCTTTATAAAGTAATTTTAAAAAAGTAAATATTTATGTATTCAATAACTAAAAAAAATTCAAAATATCCTTATTCTAAACCTTTGTTTTATAATGATGAAAAATATGGAAGTGATACTAGCGACATAATTGCCGTTAAAAATTCAATCAAACCTTTTTTTTGGACACTAGCTAACTCTAAAGAAAAATTGGACATTTTTAAGAAAATTGCAAAAGACAATAATTTAATTATTGATTATCAAAAACACGTTTTTAATCCCAAAAAAGAAAAAAAATATAATCAGATATTTACAAAAGAAAATAATTTTTTTTATAATGTCTATATAGCTAAAAAAGAAAATGTTATTAAAAAAGCCAAAAAAATTATATTACGCGGATTTACCCTTAGGAAAGGATATACATCAAAAGATATTGGAATATTGTTAGGATATCCTTCTTGTTGTGTAGAAAGTTTTTTGGAACTTAATATCAAAAAATCTATTCTAACATTAAAGCCTTTTGCCATAAATAAAATTCCTTTTTATAACAACAATTTATTAACCGGTAGTTCGAGCAATTGCTTATTAAGTGGTCATGCCGTTTGTTCTTACAACTGCAAAAAAAGTCTTGCTTATAATAAAAAAATATTAGAAGCTATCCAAAAAGATATGCCTAGCTATTATGATTTTTTAAAAACTTATTTAAAAAAACCTCTTTTAATTTGGAGAAATAATTGTTCAGGTTTTGCGCTGATAGACACGATGGTTGTTATTCTTTTTGACGGGGAGCTGGTAGGTAAAATTTTAACATATAGTGATATCTATCCTCATTTTCCCATAAATCACGAAGCACATCTTGATAATTTTCCTTCGGAAGAAACAATTTCTTTTTTACAGCGAGGGAATAAAGTTGTTTTTTATAACAAAAAGTTTATTATTTATAGAGACAAGAAAAAAATAGGAGAAATTAAAAGATCTGAGGATACAGCTATTTTAGTACAACCAAAATAATAATTAAAAAGATCAATGTCTAAAAAAATAAAAAAAACAGTCATTTTTGTAGGATATGAATGTAATAACAATTGCATATTTTGCATAAATTGGGATAAAAGAAATATTCAGAGCAGAACTACTTCTGAAATTAAAAAAGAAATGATTGGGGCAAAAGACAGAGGCAGCACATATCTCGAAATGATTGGAGGAGAAACTACAATTAGACCCGACATTGTTGAATTAATAAGTTTTGCTAAGGGATTAGGATTTAAGACAATAATGATGGCTACTAATGGTAGAATGTATTCTTATAAAAAAGTTGCCAAAGAAATAATTGAAGCTGGTTTGAATAGTATTGTTTTTTCGATCCATGGTCATAATGCTAGTCTTCATGATTCCTTAACGCAGGTAAAAGGAAGTTTTGAACAATTAAAAAAAGGCATAGAAAATGTTAAAGAAATAGGGTTAAAGGACATAGGGTCTAATACAACAATTATTAAGCAAAATTATAAGAAATTACCTGAAATTGGAGAATTAATTTATAATTTAGGAATTAGAAATTCAGAATTTATTTTTGTTGACCCTACTTATGGTGCAGCTTTTAATTTTTTTGATAAACTTGTACCTAAAATCTCTCAAGTTGCTCCTTTTGTTCATCGATGTTTAGATATTGGTAAAAAAAATAATATTGCTCATTGGCACGTTCGTTATGTTCCATTATGTTATTTTACCGATTATTTGGACCAGGTTAGTGAATTGCAAGAAGTAAAAATTTTTAAAACTGAACATATTGCTCCTGATTTTTATAACCCCAATGCAGAAGAAGGCAGAAAGAATATTGGTCGGGCAAAAACAAAAAGATGTGAAGGATGTTCACTTTATAACGAATGTGAAGGAATTTGGAAAGAGTATTTAAAACATTATGGAGACAAAGAACTTAACAAAATAACAAAATAATATTATAATTAATTTAATTAAAATAAAATAATAAAAAATATGCCTAAAACAAAATTAGAAAAATACATAATTACTTATCAAAGTCAGGAACATCACGAAGTACTCGGTTATGTCGAAGCAGATAACATAGATAATGCAATTAAGTATGCCAAAGAGAACCTTAAGACAGAAGCTAGTTTTTATAAAGTTGAGGAAGCAAAAATTGCAAAATTTATTAATGAAAAATCAATATTTTTTGACATCAAATAAATTATGCCAGTAATTTGTATTTGGAATAAGTGTAATAGTAAATGTTTAATGTGTAGTAATCCTTCTGATTTTCAAGCTACAGATCCATATAAGGATTATAGTTTTGATGCTCTAAAAGAAAGAATCGAAAAGATTAAATTAATTGATGATAAAATTATTTTAACAGGAGGAGAACCCACAATTCATCCAGAGTTTTTTAGATTGCTTTCTTTTGTTAGAAAAAAGTTTCCCAAAACAGTAATAGAACTTGATACTAATGGAAGAAGATTTAGTTATTCTTCTTTTACTAAAAAAGTTTTGCTATTTAATAAAATAAATGTTTATACTTCCTTACATGGTTTTGATACTAAAACTCACGATGCCGTTACTAGAACTCCTGGAAGTTTTTTACAAACTGTGAAGGGTATAAAAAATATTTTAAAATATAAAGACCTTGGACTTAATGAAATAGAACTAAGAATTATTGTTACAAAACTCACTTATAAATATATTGAAAAAATATTAAAATTTATAAAAGAAAATTTTCCAGAAGTAAATAGGATAGTAATCATTTTTATGGAAATGGAAGGACAAGCAGGAGATAATTTTAAAATTGTTGGACTTACTCATACTCAATTTCAAAAATTCATTCCCAAAATAGCCAAATGGATACCAAAATTTAAAGAATTTCGTTTTTATCATTTTCCTCTTTGTGTAATAGATCAATCTCTTTGGAAATATGTTTGGAGAACGCTCCCAGATTATGAAGTAACTTTTTTACCAAAATGTAAAAATTGTCTTTACAAAAAATACTGTTTAGGTATCCATAAAGAATATATTAAAAAAGTAGGGACTAAAGAATTTAGACCTATAAAAAAGAAATATACTATTGAGGAAACAGGAAATTTTTATTATCCTATTAAAAATGTATTTATTAAGTAAATTTTTTTTCTCTGATTATTTCCTTTTAATTCCTATTTTTATTATTGGAGTTATTGCTAGTTTCGAGGATTTTAAATATGGAAAAATTAAAAATAAATGGATAAAAATTGGTTTTTTATGGGGATTAGGAATTTTTGCTTTATATATATTTTGGAATTTCTTTTTCTTTTTTCTTGAATATTTTAAGATTGCTCATGTTTCTGCCTTTTTTCTAAAATTTTCTTATCTTGGAGAAGTATTTCTTAATACAACTATTGCTTTGATGGTAGGTTTTTTAATGTGGCGTTGGAATACTTGGTCAGCTGGAGATGCTAAACTTTTTGCTCTTTTTTCTTTTCTTTTGCCATTAAAGTTTTATGCAAATACATATTTATCTTATTTTCCTTCCTTTGCTCTTTTGGTTAATATTTTTGTTATTGCCTTGGGGATATTTTTAATAACCCTTAGTTGGACATTTTTTCATTGGTTTTTTGAGAAAAAAAAGAAAAACCTATCTAAAGAAGAAAAAAATATTCAAAAGAAAAAAAATATAGAAAAATTATTTTCTTTATTAAAAGAAATACTTAATCTTATTGTAATTTTCTTTGTTATGGTTAGTTTTTTCCCAATTTTTTTTAAAAGTTGGTTTGGAAAAAATCTAATTTATTTTTTTACTATCACATTAAGCCTTGAAAAATGGGTTTTGTTTATTGCTTTTTTAGGGTTTTTTATACTTTTAATGAAATCTTTGCAAAAAATCAAAAAAGTGTTTTATATAGCAGCCATAATTCTTTTTATTTGGTTATTTTATGCATGGATTAAATTTGGTCAGTCTCCTCTTTTAGCAATAAAGCCTATGTTGGGGATAACTGCCATACTAGTTTTTGGAGGTTTTATATTTAGAAAAGCATTTGATTGGCATGTTAATAAAAAGGAAATTCAGGAAATTGATATAAAAAATCTTCAGATTTATATGCGATTAACTGAGGGAAGCTTGGATACATTAAAAGAAAAAGATAAAGAATTATTTGAAAAATCTATTGGAAAAATTTATCCTGATGGATTAACTAAAAAACAAGTACTATTTCTGAAAGAATATACAAAAACTAAAAAAATAACGAAACTGGAAATATATAAATTATCTCCATTTGCTATTTTGATATTTATTGGATTGATTGCTACTATCATATGTAAAGGGTCAATTATCCAATCATTTTTAAAATAAGTCTATTAACAAAACTTGACTTGTAATTTACAATATATGTATAATTAAGCTAGTATAGTTATAAATAATTAACATGAATATTGAATTTAAAAAGAAATCTTTAAAAAATAAAAGAGTTATTATTCTAATAGGATCAATAGTTTTAATAATAGGATTAAGTTTGTTTTGGATATATATTTTGGCTGAAACTTCTAGTGATTGTATCGGAACTAATATAAGTACTCAACATTGCTGCACTTGTTTAAGTATTGATGCTTCTCCGACCTCAATAAATCAAGGAGGTTCTTCTACCTTAACTCTTTCTGTTGATAATAACCCCAATGGAGCATCTTTAGATTGTTCTTCTCCTAATGGTTTTTCTTCTAGCGATGGTACAGCTGTTTGTTCAATTGATAACGGAGTTCGTTCGAATGCCACTTTTAATGACGGTAGTTATGATTATTCAGTTTCTCCCTCAAACACTACTACTTATATTGCCACTTGTAGTGGCATAGGGGGGACAAAAAGTACCAGCATTACGATAACGGTTATGTCAAATCAATCTCCTATCGCTACAAATTTGTCCGTTGATACTTCAAATTATTGCACGTATTCCTTACCTACTATTTTTTCTTGGACTTATTCCGATCCTGAGTTAGATGCTCAAAAATACTATCAAGTCCAAATAGACAATAATTCTGATTTTTCTTCTATAAATTTTGATTCTGGGAAGATTCTTTCTCTTTCAGGAGCATATACAGGAAGCGAATTTGGATATAACACTACTTATTATTGGCAACTAAAGGTTTGGGATGATAGAGGAGCTGATTCTGGTTGGATTCCTGGTCCATCATTCTCAACTCCAGTACATAAATATCCTAACCCTGATTTTACGTCTGCTCCTTCCTCTCCAAGCATAGATGAAATTGTTCAACTTTGTGCTGTTCAGAACGGACCATGTGGAACCAATGTAAGTATTTGTTATAATTCATCCAATAATCCAATATCTTGTTCGGGTAATACTTTCCTATGGACTTTACCAACTGAAGCAGAGTTTGCATCAACGTCAAATGCTAGTACAGAAAATCCTCAAATTAAATTTACAGATTCAGGAAATTATATGGTTACTCTTAAAATAACAGATAGTGCTGGTTCTTGTAGTATAACTAAACCAATCCAAGCAACTTTGCCATTACCAGAATGGATAGAAATAACTCCTTAAATTTAAAATAAAAATTTCTTTAATAAAATTGCTTAACATGGTTAGGCAATTTTAATTTAATGGATGCTCTTTACAAAAGAGGGCTTTTTTATTAGAATAAAGCCAGAAATTAACTAATATGAAATTTGGGGAAACAACATTAATATACAAGATAGTAAAGAAGTCTGACAATAGATAGATATATTAGTGTAAAATATTATGATTAACCAAAGTTTCAACTTAAATTATGAATCAATTAATCCTATATTTAGCAGGTGTAATTTTATTATGGGTAGGAGCTATTCTAGGTTATTATGCTCGTCAATCAATTATACGAAAGAGAAAAGGGAGCATAGAGGCTAAGTTACAAAAGAAGATTATAGAAACCAAAGCAGAAGTAAAAGTTCTCTTAGAAAAGGCGAATGCAAAAGCAGATAAAATTGTTGATGTTACGCAAAAAGAGAACCAAGAGAGAAGAAATCAAATTTTAAAAACAGAAAGTATACTTCTAGAAAGAGAACATACTTTAGATAATAAAATATCTGTTTATGAAGAAAAAGAAAAAGACTTTAACGATAAGGTGGAAAAACTTAAAAAGATTAAACAAGAATTAGAAGAATTAAACGATGAGGCTCAATCTAAATTAGAACAAGTTTCTGGGTTTTCTAAAGAACAAGCTAAAAAAGAATTATTAGAGAATACAGAAAAAGAATGCGAAAGAGAGATATTGGGTAGAATGCAAAAATTAGTGAATGAAGGAGAAGAAAGACTGGAGAAAAGGGCTAAGGATATATTGATTCAATCTATTCAGAAGTTTGGATTATCTCAGTCCCAGGAGATGACTACTAGTGTTTTAAGTATCCCCTCTAATGATGTTAAAGGGAGAATCATTGGCAAAGAAGGTAGAAACATTAAAGCCTTTGAAAAAGAAACAGGAGTTGAAGTTATTGTTGACGATACTCCAGAAACGATAATTATTTCTGGATTTAATCCAATAAGACGTGAAATTGCCAAAGTGGCTATGGAAAAACTTATTAAAGATGGTAGAATTCAACCAGCTAGGATTGAAGAGACGGTTGCCTTAGCCAAAGAGCAAATATCTGAACAAATAAAGAAAGCAGGAGAAAAAGCAGTCTATGAGACAGGCATGATTGGATTAGACCCTAAGCTTATCCAGCTCTTAGGAAGACTATATTTTAGAACGAGCTATGGACAGAATGTATTACTGCACTCTATTGAAGTAAGTTATCTAGCAGGAGCATTAGCTGATGAATTAAAGGTAGATTCTGATGTAGCCAGAAGAGCAGGACTTTTACATGATATTGGCAAAGCTGTTGATCATCAAATCCAAGGATCTCACGTTGATATTGGGATAAAGATATTAGAAAGATTTGGAGAAAAAGAAGAAATTATAATCGCAATGAAATCTCATCATGAAGAATACCCAGCAGAAAGCATTGAGGCTATTTTAGTGCAGACAGCTGATCAAATTTCAGGGGCTAGGCCAGGAGCGAGGAAAGACACTTTAGAAAATTACTTAAAACGATTAAAAGAATTAGAAGATATTGCTTTGAGTTTTTCCGGAACAAAAAAAGCATATGCTATTCAAGCTGGTAGAGAAATTAGGGTGTTTGCCGAGCCAAAAGAAATTAATGATTTAGAAGCATATAAATTAGCCAAAGATATTGCATCCAGAATTCAAGAAGAACTCAATTATCCGGGAGAAATAAAAGTTAATGTTATTCGGGAGACCAGAGTGATAGAATATGCTAGATAGTGCTTGACTATCTTATATGCTATAATATATAGTGATATATTAAACAAAAAGGTCGATACTAACTTTAATTTAAATAATTTTAAATAAAAAAATGGCAAAAGTAACAAAAGAAGACTTAATTGAATCTTTAGCTAAAGTTTGTTCTTCAAAGAAAGAAGCTTCAGATTTTTTAAATGCTCTTATAGAAGATATTAAAAAGAATTTAGCAAGTGGTAAAGATGTTGTATTAACCGGTTTTGGAACCTTTTCTGTCTCTCACCGAAAAGCCAGAATGGGAAGAAATCCTCAGACAGGTGCTGCTTTAAAAATTGCAGCTAAAAAAGTTCCTAAATTTAAAGCAGGAAAAGGGTTAAAAGACGCAGTCAAATAAGGAAATCAGAAATAAAAAATAAAGCCCGCCAATTTTGGCGGGTTTTGTTTTGGAGCGGGTGAAGGGAATCGAACCCTCGTCATCAGTTTGGAAAACTGGAATTTTACCATTAAACTACACCCGCATGTATTAAAGTCGGGGTGCTGGGACTCGAACCCAGACTAAATCCTCCCAAAGGACTCGTGCTACCAATTGCACTACACCCCGATGTAAAAAGTATATTATAGTTTTTTGTTTCAGTCAATTATGATATAATAATATAATTATAATTTTATTTTAAAAAATATGGATTCTAAAAAGATTTGCGAACAATTGAATATTAAAAAACAATGTCAAAAGTATGGACTTACCTTATGGCAATGTCCCCAGTTCTTATTTTTGGTAATGGGAATCATTATTATGGTTATAATCGTTGTTTCCTATCTTATGGCCATTCAAAGAATAGAGGATCCTCAAATAGTAATTTTAATGATAATTGTTTCAACATTAATTTTAGTAATTATTGATTATATTATTGTCCATAGTTTTGAAAGATTAGCAGAATCAACAAGAATGAAAATGGAATTTATAGGTATAGTTTCTCATCAATTAAGATCTCCAGTTACAAATCTTAAATATGCCTTAGAACCATTAATGTCAGGAGAACTGGGAGAAACTCAGAAGAAACAATTAGACTATTTAACTGTTTTGAAACAAAATGTAGACAGGATACAGGAGCTTATTGACGATATATTAGTTGTTTCTAGGATACAAACAGGCGTTTTAAGTCTTAAAAAAGCAAGTTTTTCAATAGTTGAGTTAGTAGAAAAAACCATTGTAGAAGTTAAACCGTTATCATTGGCATCAAATATAACAATAAACTTTAGAAAAGGAAAAAACATACCAAATATTATTTCAGACTCTTTTTGGGTGGAACAGGCATTCAGAAATTTAGTAGATAATGCAATTCGTTATCAAAAAGGGAAAGGTATCATTGATATTTTACTTGAAAAACGTGGTCAAAATATTTATCTAGAGGTAAAAGATTCAGGAGTTGGGATCCCTAAAGCAGATCAAAAATATATTTTCCAAAAGTTTTTTAGAGCTAAAAATGTACTTAAGAGTCAAACAAGCGGCACGGGTTTAGGGCTTTTTATAGTTAAAGGGGTCATTGAAAAATTAGAGGGAAAGATAAATTTTTCCTCTGAAGAAAATAAAGGTTCAACATTTTGGTTTAAATTACCAATAAAATAATATAATAAAAAATATGCAAATTTCTAAGAAGAAGATTTTGTTTATTGAAGATGAATCTGCATTGCAGATGACATTCGGCAATATGTTAACAAAAGAGGGGTATGAGATGATAAAGGCGATGGATGGGAAAACAGGTTTAGAATTGGCTAAAGAGAAACACCCAGATTTGATATTGCTTGATCTCATTTTGCCCAAGATGGACGGATTTGGCGTTTTAAAGGGGTTGAAAGAAAATGAAGAAACAAAAGAGATTCCAGTTATTATCTTAACTAACCTTGAAAACACAGGGGATGTTCAAAGAGCGCTAGAATTAGGAGCAATGACTTATCTAACCAAAGCTAATTATACATTATCTGAGATATCAAAAAAAATAGAAAAGATATTAGCATAATTAATAAATGAGAGTAGAACCTCAACAATTAAAAGCTTTTCTATTAGATGCTGGATTAATTAGTGAAGATCAATTTAGTAAAGCTAGTCAGAAAGCAAAAAAAACTCACACAAGAATTGAGGATATTTTAAGTTCCGAGGGGTTAATTTCAGAAAAGGAAATATTAAGACTAGAAGCATATATTTTAGGAGTACCATTTGTCAATCTGGAAAAGGAAAAAATCCCGAATGAAATTTTAAGAATTATTCCAGAGCCAATCGCTCGTTCTCATAATATTATTGCCTTTAGAAAAAAAGGCAAATCCTTAGAAGTAGCAATGCTTGATCCAGAAGATTTAAAAACGATAGAATTTATTAAGAAAAAAGCGAATTTAAAAATCTTACCGAGATTAACTACCCCAGAAAGTATCAAAAATGTTCTTAAACAATATCAAGAAAGTTTACAGGTAGAATTTGGAGAAATTATATCTCGTAATGCCAAAGACATTAGCCAGAAATCAATTTTAAAAAAAGGAAAAATAAAAGAACTTTTAAGCGAAAAGGTAGAAGAGAAAGAAGAACTAGAGAAACAAGCTAAAGAATTGCCTATAATAAAAATTGTGGACACATTATTAAAGCATGCGATTTTACAAAGAGCCTCTGATGTTCATATTGAGCCGATGGAAAAAGAAGTTTTAGTTAGATATAGGATAGATGGGATTTTAAGAGATGCAATGATATTACCCTTAGCGACTAAATCAGGAATTGTAGCCAGGGTAAAGGTTTTGAGCAAATTGAAATTAGATGAACATCGACTACCCCAAGATGGTCGTTTCAAAATAAAATTAGAAGAATTTAAATATTCTATCAGGGTTTCAATTTTACCAGTTTTTAATGGAGAAAAAGTAGTTATGCGTCTTTTATCAGAACAATCTGAAGGATATACTTTAGAAGCATTGGGGCTGAGAGATGAAACATTAGAAAGAGTTGAAACTGCAATAAAAAAACCAGTAGGAATGATTTTAGTTACTGGTCCTACTGGGTCTGGTAAAACAACTACATTATATTCAATAATGGAAATTTTAAATACTCCAGGGGTAAATATTTCTACGGTAGAAGACCCAATTGAATATAGAATGCCTAGAATCAACCAAACACAGGTTAATTCAAAAATAGGATTAACTTTTGCTTCAGGATTAAGATCTTTATTAAGACAAGATCCAGATATTATTATGGTTGGTGAGATTAGAGATAAAGAGACGGCCTCTTTGGCTATTAACGCTGCTCTTACAGGACATTTAGTACTTTCAACACTACATACTAATTCAGCTTCTGGAGCTATCCCTAGATTAATAGATATGGGGGTGGAACCTTTTTTACTTTCTTCAACTTTAAATTTGATTTTAGCTCAAAGATTAGTTAGGAAATTATGTGATAAAAAGGAGGAATATAAACTTAAAGGAGAAGAATTAAGAAATTTAGAAAAGTATTGTGATATAAAAAAAATAGAAGGAATATTAACTAGAGAGAAAATTTTGAAAAAGAAAAATACTATCAAAAACATTGATTTTTATCATCCAGTGCCTTCAAAAGTATCTATAAGCGGATATAAAGGCAGAATTGGGATTTATGAATCTTTAATGGTTTCTGAGTCTATTAAAGCGCTAATAAATAAAGGAGGGACAAGTCAAGAAATAGAATCAAGAGCTAGAAAAGAAGGGATGAGATCTATGATTGAAGATGGGTTTATCAAGGCTTCTCAAGGGGTAACATCTGTTGAAGAAGTATTGAGGGTTATTATGGAATAAATTAATTTAAAATGCCAATTTACTTTTACAAAGCAAAGAATCTTGAAGCAGAAGAGGAAGCAGGAATATTAAATGCCAAAAATCCCTCTGAATTAGCCAAGATTTTGCGTAAAAAAAAATATTTTTTAACCTATGTAAAAGAAGAGAAAGAAGAAAAAAAAGGAATTCTTTCTTTTAATTTAGATTTCTTTGATAGATTTTTTAATGTTCCTCTAACAGAGAAACTTTTTTTTACTAAAAATTTGAGAGTAATGATAAAAACAGGGGTTTCTTTGCCCAGGGCTTTTAAAATTTTATCAAGGCAAGCTAAAAATAGTAAATTTAAACAAGCATTAAAAACAATCTCTGAAAAAATATCAAAAGGAAAATCTTTATCTGAATCTTTAGGATTTTTTCCAGCAATTTTTTCTGACCTATATAAAGAAACTTTAAAAGTAGGAGAGGAGACAGGCAGTTTAGAAGAATCTTTAAAAATTTTAGACAGCCAGATGCAAAGAGAACATGATTTAAAGTCAAAAGTTAAAACAGCAATGGCCTATCCAATGATAGTTTTAATTATGACCCTTTTGATAGGAGTATTTATGATGATATTTGCAGTTCCAAATTTAAAGATTGCTTTCGAAGAATTAAATGTCCAATTGCCTTTAACTACAAAAATGTTTCTTTCGTCAGCTGACTTTTTGATGAAAAACTGGATAGGATTTGGTTTTCTTATATTTATATTGATTTTAGCTTTAACGTCCTATTTCAGAACAAGAAAAGGTCAAAAAACAAAATCAAATTTACTATTAAAAATTCCCGTAGTTTCTAAAATAACAAAAGAAACTAATTCTAGTTTAGCTCTTATGATTTTAAGTTCTCTTTTAAAAGCAGGAGTGCCAGTTGTTCGTAGTTTAGAGATAACATCTGGAGCGTTATCTAATTTTTATTTTAAAGAATCATTAATTAATGCTTCTAAGGTTGTAGAAAGAGGTGGAAAGATTTCAGAATCTCTTAAGCCATATAAAAATCTTTATTCTCCTATGGTTTTAGAAATGATGGAGATTGGTGAAGAAACAGGTGAAACATCAGAAATTTTAAAAGGTCTTGCTGATTTTTACGAAGAAGAAGTTACAAATTCTCTTGATAAATTGTCCTCGACCATAGAACCTATCCTTATTCTAGGTATTGGAGCGATAGTAGGGTTTTTTGCTATTTCAATGCTCCAACCAATATTTAATATTAGTAAAGGATTATGATCAAATTTTTAAAATATCATAATGGTTTTACTCTAATTGAAATTTTTGTTGTTATATTTATAATTTCTATAGTTATAGGAATGTCTTTTGGTGGTCTTAGGAGATTACAGCCCTCAATGCGCTTAAGTGCGACTGTGAGTGACTTAACAACAGATCTTCATTATATCCAGCAGCAAGCAGTGTCAGAGCAGTTTAACTATGGAATTTCTTTTTTTATAGAGACAAATGAATATCAAATATTAAAATATATAACCTCTACAACAACTCAAGAAATTTCAACAAAATCTTTAGCTCAAGGTATTGGTTTTCAAGCGATTCAAGACTTTACAGATAATATTGTTGTTTTTAACCCATATGGTTCTGTTAAAGAAGCTGGGAGTGTTTCGTTAATTAACACTAAAGAAGAAATAAAAATAATTAATATTAGACCTTCAGGTTTTATTAAAATAGAAGAATAATTTTATTTATGAATAAAGGATTTACAATTTTAGAAACCATGGTAGCGATTTTAGTTTTAACAATTGGAATCACAGCTGTTTTACAAGTTTTTCCATTGTGTTCAAATATCCAGAAATCTAATGAGATGGAAAACCAAGCAATTTTTTTAGCTCAAGAAAAAATAGAACAAGAGATTTTTAAAACATATGAGAATATTCAAATTGGAACAATAATTGAAGATCCAGTTTATTCTCCTTATGAAAGATTTGTTCGAGAAACAAATATAACCTTAGAAGAAGCAGGCCCAGATTCAGGATTAAAAAAAATAGAAGTTATTGTGAGATGGAATTCTGTTTTTGCTTTAAAACAAGGCAATATGTCTATTATTAATTTAGTAGCGGAAAGATAAATTATGAATAAAAAAGGATTTACATTAGTCGAGATTTTAGTTTTTATAACCATTTTCCTTCTGGTATCTATAGGTATTTTTAATATATTCTCCTTCAGCCAAATTTTTTATAGTCAGAAAACAGTTCAATCTGAGCTTCTCCAAAATGGGAGAGTTATTCTAGAAAGAATAACCAGGGAAATTCGCCAAGGAGAAGCCATGGTTAGTCAATTGCCTCAAGTGCCTGGTAATCCAGAAAATCCACCGTTGTTAGAGGTTGAATTTCAAGATGGCCATACCCCTTCTCCTTATGAGTATCTAGGTAGTAATTACTATTATATCCGTTATTATTTTTCTTCTTCTACAAAAGAACTTTATCGTCAATATAAAGTATATTGTTTTGACCCTTGCGAAAGTTGTAGCAGTTATTTTCGATGGGATGATACAAAAATTGAAGGAACAGATATAATACCTACGCATACTTGTATTTTAGAAGAAAAAATAATTGGTGAATATATTGAAGACCTTAATTTTTGGGGAAGTGGCCTAGTCAATGTTTCATTATCTTTACAAAATAAAAAACAAGAACTAAATTTTCATACAAAAATTTTTGGAAGAAATTTTTAACTATGTTAAAATTATTTAAGATAAATAGAATAAATGATAAAAAGCGAGGAGTAATTTTAATCTTTGCTCTTTTAATATTATCTATAATTCTTTTTACAAGTAGTTATTTTATTTCTTTCAGCTTAACAGGTTCTAAAATATCGTTAAGCCAGGCTAATGCTACAAAAGCTTATTATTTAGCGGAGGCAGGCATTGAAGAAGCTATCTTTAAATTGAAAAATGATGCTTCTTGGAAAAATGCTTTTGAGACTCAACCAACGACAGAAGATCCAATTTGTTCATCCTGGTCAATACCGGATTATGAGAAAAATCCTGCTTTGTTTGACCAAGGATCATATAATATTATTGTTGAAAATTTAGGTTGTGCTAGAGCAAAAATTACCTCAATTTCAAAGATAACTATTGGTGGAAAAAAAGTTGCTCAAAGAATAATCAAAACAGAAGTTTTTAAATCAATAAGTGCAGAAAATAATATTTCAGAGTTTGGTATTTTTACAGGTGGTATGAGTGAAAATATTACGATAAGTTCTGTTAATCCTTTCAATATTCATAGTGGTAGTATTTTTTCTAATAATAAAATAAAACTCCAGTTTTGGAGCGAGGTCAATGTAGATAAAAAAGCCTTAGCACATAACAAAATTGATATTTCTTCTTGGCCATTTACTTCTTACTTAAACAGTTCTTCCATTTGTGCGAGCAATATATGTGAAGGTGATTGCACAGAAGGGTGTCCGCCTGCTCAAATTTCAATGCCAAGTTTAGATTTTGATTTATATTTACAAGCGTCTAAAAACAATGATTGTAGTTTAGTTAGAACAGACGGGGAAACAAATTGTTATTTTAGTTCTTCCGAAAAATTTGAAAAAATGCTTTGGGACAATTATCCAAACGTAATTCTTAATGGAGTTATATATGTAGATGGAGATATAAACATTAGAGCAGGCCAGGACATGGTAATTAATGGTACATTGGTTTCGGGAGAAAAGAAAAATATAAATATTGGAGAAGAGAATGCTTGGTTTAGATCAGAATGGCCATATGCTCGTTACGGTGCTTGTGACATAAAGGTCTATCGACCTGATGAAAATAGTCCCTCAGGTATTTTAGCTCAAAAAAAGATTAATATTGGAGGGTGGTTTGGGACAGGACTAGAATCTTTATATTTTGAAGGTTTAATTTATAGTGGGTATCAAATGAAAATTTCTAGCATGAATGCTCATATAGAAATACACGGAGGGATTGCTACTAGTAAGTTTACTTTATCCAGTATGTGGGATGGGATTGATCTTTATTTAGATTCAGACATTATTGTTGATACGTTTGGTGCTTCAGAATATTCATCTCTTATAAGCATAAATCATTGGGAAGAAGAATATTAATAATTATTCAATGTTTAAAATAAATCCACAATCTTTTGGTCTTGATATCTCTGATAAATTTTTAAGAATAATAAAACTTGGGAAGAAAGGAGATAATTTAATATTGAAATCTTTTGGAAAAACAAAAGTACCAGCAGGAATTATAGAAAAAGGAGAAGTAAAAAATCCCGAAAAATTAGCGATTATTATAAAGCAAGCGCTTAAAGAAATTAAGGGCGAGAAAATAAAAACAAGATATGTAACTTTATCACTTCCAGAAGAAAAATCTTTTTTAGATGTTTTAAAAATTCCTATTCTAGAAGAAAAAGAAACTGAAGAAACTATAAAATTTGAAATAGAAAACTATATTCCCCTAGAGATAGAAGAAGTTTATTTTGATTTTCAAAAGGTTAAACCAGAAAAGGATCAAAAAAAATATCAAGAAATTTTAATTGCTGCTGTGCCTAAAAAAATAGTTGGTCCTTATTTAGAATCCTTAAATCAAGCTAAATTAAAACCTTTAGCTCTTGAAGTAGAATGTTTATCTACAGTTAGATCTTTAATTAAAAAAAACGCTAAAATTGATCCATTATTAATAATTGATCTTGGAGAAGAAAAAACAAGCTTTATTATCTTTTCTAGAGGAAGTATAAGATTTACTTCTACAATCCCAATTTCTTCTCAGACACTAACTACAGCCATTTCTAAAAATTTAGAAGTTACTATAAAAAAAGCAGAACTTTTAAAATCAAAAGAAGGGCTTATAGGTAAAAGAAAGATTTTTGATGCAATGATTCCTTGTTTAACTGATCTAACTGAACAAATAAAAGATCATTTAATGTATTATAAATCTCATAATGTAGAGTTGAAAGAGTTAAAGAAATCTAAGAGATTAGAAAAGATTTTAATTTGTGGGTCAGGGGCAAAACTTAAAGGCCTGGTAAGCTTTTTATCGTCTAATCTAAAAATTGAAGTAGAAGTTGGCAATCCCTGGATCAATATTTTAGAAGATAAAGTTAAAGAGGTTCCAAGTTTACCATTCAAAAAATCTTTAGGATATACAACGGCACTAGGGTTAGCGTTAAAAGAGTATTATGATTAATTTATTATCAGAAAAAGGTAAAAAAGAAATAATATTTGAGAAGAATAGAAAGGTGATTTTAATATTATTAACTATCTGTTTTATTTCTCTTGTTTTTTTATTTCTTCTTTTATTTTCATTCAAGATTTATTTTTCTTCTCAAGTTAAAGCTCAGGAAAAAATTATTTTTAACAAACAAGAAGAAATAAATTTATCATCTCAATTTCAAGACTTTAAAAAAGCGATTCAAGAAACAAACAATAAATTAAGAAACATTAAAATTTTTTATGAACAACAAATCTTAATTGCACCTATTTTAAAAAACGTCTCTGAGTTTGTTTCGTCTTCAATTTATTTTACTAAACTCTCCACAAGTTGGCCTGATTCTTCTGAAAAAGACCCAGATTATATAACAAAATTATCTATTCAAGGGTATGCCAAAAGTAGAGAAGATTTATTTTTATTTCAAAAAGCACTTAAAGAAGGTGGATATTTTACAGAAGTTGACGTGTCTTTGCAGAGTTGGCTCAAACCGAAAGATGTTATTTTTTATATAGACATTAAAACAAAATGATTATTTCAGAAAAAATAAATTTTTATATTTTAATTATATTTATATTAGTAATTCTTAGTTTTACGGCCTTTTTAAATATTTCTCTGATAAAAGACATTGAAAAAGACTATAAAAAGATTATTGTTCAAAAACAAGAATTACATCTTTTTCAAAAAGAAATTCAAGAATTTGAATCTTTTAAAAATGATAATAGTTTTTATGCTTCAAATTTAGATCAGATAGAAAAATTGTTTATTAATAAAGAGACTCCCATAGATTTTATTCAATTTTTAGAAGAAGAAAGCCAAAAATTAGATATATTAATAAAAATATATCCTATTACAATTATTCCCAAAGAAAATGATTTATGGGGAAATTTAGGATTTAGAGTTGAACTCACAGGTTCTTTCCCAAGATGTTTTGCGTTTTTAGAAAAAATTCAATTAAGTAGATGGCTATCTGACGTTGAGAAAATAGAGATAAATAGAATTTCTGAAAAAGATATTACTATTCACAAGTTTGAAAACTTTTTTGAAGGAGATGTTTTCTTTTCAATTAATCTTAAGGTTTATATAAATGAATTACAAAAATAATAAAAATAAAAAAGACATAAAATTTTCTTCAAAGATTATTAATATTTTTGCCAAAAATCTTTTTTTGATATTTCTTTTATTGTTGCTTGTGGATTCAATTTTAATAGGGTATTTATTTTTCAAATATTCTATTCAAGAAAAAGATATATTTTTACAAAATTATTCAATAGGGTTAAATCAAGAAATTCTTAATAAGGTTTTAGAAAAATGGACAGAAAGAGAAAATCTTTTTCAATTAGTAGATTTTAATCAATATCTTGATTTATTTCGTTTTTAGGTTAATATAACTTATATCTTGCCCTCGTAGTTCAACGGATAGAACATGGGTTTTCTAAACCTAAAATGCAGGTCCGATTCCTGCCGAGGGCACTGAATTTATGACTCAAGTCATAAATTATTATGGTGGCTATGGTGTAGCGGTAACACTACTCCCTGTGGAGGAGTCATCGCCGGTTCAAATCCGACTAGCCACCCATTTTAGCCCTCGTAGCTCAGTGGAATAGAGCAGGACACTCCTAAGGTCAAGATCGCAGGTTCGAATCCTGCCGAGGGCACATAGAGGGCCCATAATCTAGTGGTAAAATACCTCTATGGCATAGAGGAATCGGGAGTTCGACTCTCCCTGGGTCCACACATTAATTACTTGAGGTGGGTTGTCTGAGTGGTTTAAGGTGCTGCTTTCGAAAAGCAGTGGGCGAAAGCCTCGCAAGTTCGAATCTTGCACCCACCGCAATAAATACCGCTATAAAGCGGTTTTTGCTTGAAATAAGAGTTTAATTGGGTTATTATACTTTATATGGTAAAAAAGAATAAAAATTTAATAAACCGTCCGCCAGTTGTTGTTGTTTTAGGACATGTTGATCATGGAAAGTCTTCAATTTTGGAGGCGATTAAAGATTTAAAGATTACAGAAAAAGAGAGCGGAGGGATCACTCAACATATAGGTGCTTATGAAATAGAAAAAGGTGATAAAAAAATTACTTTTATTGATACTCCAGGGCATGAAGCTTTTTCAGCTATGAGAGCTAGGGGAGCCAAAATAGCGGATATTATTATTTTAGTGGTGGCTGCTAATGATGGAGTAAAAGCGCAGACAAAAGAAGCAATTAATATTATTAAGAAATCAGGTATTCCTATGATTGTTGCTTTAAATAAAATGGATGATTCCTTATCTAACCCAGAAAAAATTAAACGACAATTATCAGAAAATGATATTTTAGTTGAATCATTTGGGGGTAAAGTACCATCAGTTGAGCTTTCGGCAAAGACTGGGAAAGGCATAGAACCTCTTTTAGATTTAATATTATTAGTTTCTGAGATAGAAGATTTAAAAACAGATATTTCTGAACCAGCTAAAGGTACAATAGTTGAAACTTATCTTGATGAAAAAAAGGGTCCAATAGCTACTTTAATTTTAGAACAAGGCATATTGGAAAAAGGGCAAATTATTGGAACAGATTCAAGCTTTGGTAGGATAAAAGATTTAAAAGACTTTAAAGATACTTCAATCAAAAATGCTTATCCTTCTCAACCAGTAACTATTTTGGGGTTTGAAAAAAATCCTAAGGTTGGAGAAGAATTTGAAGCTTATGAGAATATTAGTCAAGCAATTGAGAGGGCTAAAAAAGACAAAGGAGAAAGAGATGCTTCAGTTTTGTTTGTAGAAGAGGGCAAAAAAGTTTTAAACATAATTTTGAAAGCAGATGTTTTAGGCTCCTTGGAAGCAACTGAGGGAGTTCTTAAGAATATTCCTCAAGAAAAAGTTATTTTAAGAATATTAAAAAAAGAAGTTGGTAATATCCAAGAAGCAGATATTAAACTAGCAGAATCATCAAAGTCTCAAATCTTTGGATTTAGGGTAAAATTAGATAGCACGGCTTTAAATCTTTTGCGTCAAAAAAAAGTTAGAGTTAGAACTTTTGAAATTATTTATGAATTAGCCCAGGACGTTAGAGAAACGATGGAAAGAATATTAGATATTGAGATTATTAAGAAAATTTTAGGAGAAATTGAAATATTAGCAACTTTTAGTAAAAGGAAAAATCGTCAAACAATTGGGGGCAAAATAATAACGGGATTTGTTGAAAAGGGAAAAGTTTGTGAAATTTTGAGAGATCAAGAAGTTATTGGAAAAGGAAAGATTATTAATCTTCAACAAAATAGGAAGGATGCTGATAAAGTTAAACGAGGGAATGAAGTTGGTATGTTATTTGAAAGTGAGACTAAAATTGAAGAAGGAGATTTTTTGCAAATGTATGAAGAGGAAAAGAAGAAAGGAGAACTTTAATTAATTTATAGACAATGACTGATTCTCAAAGGATAAAAAAAATAAACGAGCTTATAAAAAGGGAGTTAGGGGCGATAATATTAAAACAAATTGATTATCCAAAAGATTTATTATTAACCTTAACTAAAGTAGAATGTTCCCATGGATTAAGAGACGCAAAAATTTGGGTTTCAGTAATGCCAGAAAAAAAGGCTATTTGGATCTTAAGTATATTAGAAAAAAATATTTATCATATTCAAAAGACTCTTGATAAACGATTAAAAATGAGGCCTATCCCAAAGATTAGATTTCTTAAACAAGAAAAAATAGAAAACACAGAAAAAGTTGATGAAATCTTGGAAAAAATTAAGAAAGAGAATCTTAATTAGTAGAAACAACTTGAAAAAATAGAGAATATAAGTTTTAATAAAAGCAAATGGCCGGGTAGCCAAGTAGCAAGGCAGTGGTTTGCAAAACCACTATACGTGGGTGCAATTCCCGCCTCGGCCTCTTATTAAAATATCAACTTGCCCGGGTGATGAAATTTGGTAAACATGCGACACTTAAAATGTCGTGAGCGTAAGCTCTTGTGGGTTCAAGTCCCACCCCGGGCACAAATAAAAAGGACCACGGTGATGCCGTGGCTCTTTTTTTATTTCTAATTATAATATTAAGGGATTTTTACAATTTCTATTTCACTTGTCTGTGCCCCAAAATTTAATGCTTGTTTATGTAAAGGAAACCAAATATCAAAATGATAAT
>Ga0307992_1000285_pt1 | contig 32578 bp, 33 predicted proteins | sample EllFjometagen133_FD_203162 | JGI IMG/M metagenome (GOLD analysis project Ga0307992, IMG submission 203162) | Marine microbial communities from Ellis Fjord, Antarctic Ocean - #133 | ecosystem: Environmental > Aquatic > Marine > Unclassified | place: Southern Ocean | collected 2014-10-08
CGACTTTCGCTGATGTGAGCTTGAGTGTAGTCGATCGAAAAAGCGGAACAGAAATCTATAAGAATTCACTCTCTCGGGTGAAAGGGATTGATCTGAACTATACCAATGCGGCCAATAAAGCCTTCAATAATTCAGCTGATAAGCTCATTGAAACGGTACTTCCCCAGATACTGGAAAGTATTAAATAGCGTTTAGATCAGGATGGCAGTAAGAGTAAAGAGTTAGTTTAGATAAGAAAGCTAGCCCAGTTTCTTGCCCTTTTTGCCATCATATTCGTCTTCTACCTAATCACACGAACCCAGATATTGCCACAGATTTTTTCGATTGGATGAACTTGGCTCATATCCCTTGGCCTTTTTTGAAGCTTTATAGGCATTTCCTTCATAGCGGACTTCATCATTTTTATTGTAACTAACTGAGCTATTCCATTCCGGCCTACCACCACAATCATCGTCTACTTCATCTTCGTCATCGTCATCGTCACCAACCATAGTCACTTTATCTATCTTACCATCGACTTCAGCTTTATACATATCCAGGTTAACGTTATCATCCACATGACTGGCAGTGACCTTTCCATTCACGTAGACACCTTCACCCAGATAAATCTCTACCACAGACAGATTGCTGCCATGACCCCGATTCAGAATGCTGACATCCCCATCAACATAGGTCCCAGCCTTGAGGGAGATATAACCATGCCGAGTTCTTATATCTTTATCAAATGTGGCGCCGTTGCTTCGTATATCCCCAGTTTCAGTTGTGACGTTGCCCTTCAGTCGAGCGCCTTCACGCACACGGACCGTGCCACTCTCGGTATCAATATCCTTATCGGCCTGTGATCCTTTGTCCAGGTAAATATTCCCTGATACTGTGGTTATTTTGTCCGCCCGGGCATTCTCTTCTAAATAAATATCACCAGTGGTTGTTTCCAGATCACCTTTGACTTCAGCCCCATTGAGGATGATGATATCGCTAGAACTTGCCGTGATATCATTATTATAAGTCGTACCTGCTGCTACTGTGATATCCTCAGGTGGAGGTGCCCCAATCAAGGTCAGGCCTATTGCCATCACTAATATCAAGCTAAAAGTTTTTACTCTCATGGGTTTCCTCCTGCTGAATTCGGATTGTCCTATTCTCTTTTTGAGCAAATAATATACATCATTACCACTTAAAGTAAGGGATAATAGTCACATTGTTATCGCTATCCCAAAGATAGGAAAGTCAGGTTTTATTATTCGGGAGTTAGGGCCTGGAAGAATTTTTCAAGCTTAAAATCTGAAAATTTCACTGCAGCATTTATCGAAGACATCATTTCATCAACTGATTCAATAACGCACATCGGTGCTAAATAGCTAAGGAACTGGTCCATGGGCTCTTTTTTGAACCACATAATTTCCTTGACTTGATTCACTTCGAAGTATTGAAGGGCCGCTTTTTGTTTGAACAGACTAATGAAGAAAGCATGCACATCTCGGTCTAGTAGGGCGCGAGCTCTATCTGCATACTCAAGGACGCTCAACAGACCAGTAAGATTCACAGCCTTCGCGCTGGGAAGAAATTTAATTATCTGTTCCTCCAACTCATAGGTATCTACCATACTCTCAGTAGATTCAGGGTTGGCAGCGTGAATCTGACGTGCAAAATAAATGCAAGCTCCGACAAAGAGATGTTTGTCCCTGCCTTCTTCTTCCAGGGAGGCTAAACGCTGGTGTGATTTTCTCAGCAGGGCATCGAAATTTTTAGCAAAGTCTTCAACATCCTTCATCATGAGTGAAATATTTTCTATCTCCAACATGGCTTCCAGGAGGGGTGCAAATTTCATAAACAAAGTTTTGCTATCTAGTGCAGTATCTTCGCTTATGATGAAAGTCAGCATATTGCAGAAAAGTCGGTGCACCGGTTCCAGCTCAATGTATCTAAAAAGTGGAGCAAAATCTTTGATACCCTGACCAGCGAGATCCTGGTGAATGTTCCACCAGGGAACAGACTCAGAATCACTGACCAGTTGAAAACCCAGGTAAACCTGTGATTCGTAGCCGGATAACTCAAGAAAGAGTCCCTGATCGCGTATCTCTTGGATGGTCCTGATATACCAGAGTCCAGATACCTGCTCCTGGAAAATGATGTAATAGCTATTTTCAACATCAAAGGATAGCGCATAAATCAGATCCTCAGAAACCAGTTGCGGCTGATCAGATGTGGGATCAGTATTAAAGTGGGTTGATGTCTTGATCCAGCCAGACTGACTATTATATGAGTTGTTCACCAAAACCAATGAGCGTTCTGTCCCGGAGTGATTTGTATAGGCAAACACGCTGTCCACTTGATGACCTTCAGCATTCATGAATGGAAATAGTCTGAAGTTGCCTGACCCGGCAAAGAGATAGCGCTTCTTCATGAGTGGGAATATCATTTCTTTGTGCCTGTTGATGAGATCTTCATCAGGGGTTTCATCCCAATAGGCCCGGCGATATTCCATGCCATACTTCTCTTCAAAACCTTCAATCTGTGCATGGGCAAACATGGGTAGACCCGGTAGCGTCACCATGAGTATGGTGGCTCCAAAATATTTGTCACCCTTCCCGAATTGAGCAATGGCTGTATCTTCATCAGGATTACTCAAGAAATTCACAAACCGCTGCAAGATGCGGGGGTCAAATTCCAGGGTCTTGGCAATCATTTCAAAGAATTTGCTGTTCTCTTCCATCTTCAGCATATTCATAAAAGCACTATTGTAGACACGGTGCATACCCAGTGTCCGTACGAAGTAACTTTCCATCATCCAGAACGCCTCAGCGAGCAAGAGAGTATCTGGAACTTCCTTTGCTACCCGATCAACAACTTCACGCCAGAATTCTGCAGGAATAGCCGCTTCAAAATCAGCACCACTCATACTAAATCCTGCTCTGGAGGGGATATCCCCACCGGACCCAGGTTCTGGAAACCATAAGCGTTGGACATGTCGCTTCGCCAACGTCATGGCAGCATCAAAGCGTATAACTTTAAATTGTCGTGCTACATCAAGGATAACCTGGATAATCGCTTCTCTTAATTCAGGGTTGAGATAATTCAGTTGAGCCGTGTCGTTCCAGGGCATGGAGGTGCCATCGTTTCCGTGATAGATATAGCGGGTATTGCCATTGCGATGATCGTGAGCCTTGAAAACGACAGCTGCATCACTGCGATCATAATAATGGTCTTCCAGATGAATACTGAGATCTGGATCATCTGAAAGGTCACCACCCTCAAAACTGTAGGATGGGAAAGGTGAATTGTCGGTGCTGATATACCATTCGGGATGTTGTTTCAACCAATCTGCGTCAAGGCCAGTATGGTTTGGTACCATATCACTGGCCAGGCGTATTCCTCTTTCCCAGGCACGAACCTTTAGATTTTCAAGGGCATCAGGACCACCGATACTGGGATCGATCTGGTATTCTTTTAGTGAATATGCAGATGATTCAGCATCTGGATTTCCACACCAGTGTTTGATCTTTTTGGAGATACTGCTTCTATTCCAGAGGCCAATCAACCACAGAACCGTAAATCCCTGTTGTGCCAAGAGATCTAACTCCTGATCAGGAATGTCCCGCAAGGTTTTGATGTCACGTTCATATTTCTTGGATAGTTGATCCAGCCAGACCAGGGAATTGCGGGCAATCATGACGACGCGGGGCATCCAATCGCTATCTTCGCTGTAATATTCACCTTCCTGGAGGTCGCCAGAATAATTGGGTGCTTGAATTTCTCCGGGACCAAAACCTCTAAAACGGTTTTCTTCTTCGAAGTGATCCAGTCCTCGGAGGAGATCCATGAGGTGATAACCTAAATAATTGCTCCAGTTCTGGCGGATATAGGAGAGTTGTCCTTCAATCGAATCAGGTGCTGCAAGAATGGGTTCCATCAGCAGATCAATTACATTTTTAGCTTCACTTCCAAAACCATCTGCATCAGCCGACCATTTTTGGATGCGCTTTAAAAGTTTATCAGAGGTCCTGATGGCTTTGTGAAAATCTTCTTTGAATACAACATTATATTTTTCAAAAGCTGGATTATTTAAAGCCAGAATGTGAACCAGCAATTCCTCAACGACGACCTGAGAATTAGGAACCGAATCCGTAGCTCCTTTAAGATAATCTCCCACTGTCTTCGAGGATGATTTATAGCTATCAGAGGGCAAGGCTTCCAGGTAGTTGGTCAGAAATTCATCCAGACCTGCTGGACTCAGCTCATCTTCAAGAAAAAGGGTGAGGTCTTTGATATAGTCAGGATTTATCTGATTTCTGTAAAGACGAATCACTTTATGTGCCAGGAGAGAAAGCAGACCCATGCCATGCAGTTCGCTAGCCATAAACCCATGCTCTGGCTCAAGTTCTCCCAGCTTATGGGTGAGGTTTTGTAACTCGTGGTAATCGATTTTGAATTTGCCATTTTCGAGGGCAAACATGGGCAGGTTCAGATCGTAGGCTTGATCCAGGGCTTGGCGAAGATGAAACTCCAGGTTTGGATAGCTGGAAGTACTCTGATTGTCCACTGTTTCCGGGGTTGATTGCTTCAGCATACCTATTCCTTTAGTTCCAATTTCAGCATCAAGGTAATAACATATAAAAACCCTCTCATGCCAAGCACAAAGACAGGTCTGGATATCAGAAAATCTACTCCCAGAATCACATTAACCCCGCTGTTACATGAGCGGTAATTTACCTCTGGCACCATTTTTTGGAGGGAGTAAAAAAAATTACTTCGTTGGATTGGAGAAATGTATATTAAACCCGAAAAAATGACAAGAAGGGATATAGAGAAATGATCGATGATTTCATGGAGTCACCTGAATTTCAGGCACTTATAAAAGAATACCTGAACTACTTAAATACGTTGCTACCTGGGGTGCGCAGCAACCTCAATGACCAACTATACAAAGATGTATATAAGTTTGGCCATAATATAAAGGGAACAGGAACCAGCTACGGTTTTGAGAACCTCAGTGAAATTGGTGCTGATATCTGCAACAAAATAAAGGCTGAAGACTACTCAACCCTTGAATCACTCCTGGACAAAGTTGATACCATTTTAACCGAAGCGCTTTCCTAAATACAATATTTTAAAAGTTTGAATACAAAAAAGGCTGGGAATTCCCAGCCTTTTTTAATGCTAGTATGACACTCTACTTACCAGAGGATATATAGTAAGATGCCACCAAAAATGATATAGGCGAATCCAAAGGGTACGCGCTTGGTGTAAACCACACTCTCTACATTGTACACTCGATTAAAAAGCTCACCGGCTTTGATCAACGTTTTTGGGGAAGCAACCAAAAGCAATCCAGTGACAAAAGCTATCACGGCAACAAAAATTATATAAAAATCATATCCCTGCATGTGTAATCCTCACATCCTAGCGTGTTGTGTAAACCATAAATGCTCCGGCACCCATTAACAGCAGGCCAAAGACATAACGATTCCGATAGATTAAGCCATCAATGTTATAGAGACGGTTGGTCTGTTCTCCCAATTTTACCAGCATCTTAGGTGCAATCAACAGGAGCAATCCTATCAGGATCGAAATAATTGACAATAAAATACCAAATTCTCTCATAGGTTCCCTTTACTCAGTTTATGCCTAGATAATAATGACAAATAAGGCTGATTCCAAGTTGGTGCTTTTAAAATTCCAACAAAGAATTGTCTTTAATTCCAAAATCAAAAGTCTTGAAATATTCCTCGTGGAAAAAGTGATTCATATTCAGCTGACCTCGATCCATTCTGTTGGGACCAGATGATCCAATAATATTTGTGGCGAAAATGGCGCCCTCCAAATAGGAGGTTACCTTAGTGAATCTAAATATATCTGGTGCATAGGCAATACCATGCATTTCTCCTTCAATATTGATATCATCTGTGGCATAGGCTTGGCCCCAGAGGACAGCGTCTGATCGGACAATCAAATCCCCAGCTGAAAAAACCTCATTATGGAGATTTGAACGAAATTCCGGGGGCAAGGCACTTTGATCGGTCCCATATAGTGTAGCATTGTCCAATTCCAATAGGGTACCTGAAATCATTATGACATTATCAGAAACTATGGTTTCAAAACTTCGGGAATCCCCAACAACAAGGTTTCCAGTAGTAACGATAATTGCCGGTCTTTCAGCTGACCCTCCAATGATGATCATGCCCAGGAGTGAGAGCGTATTATTGCAATAAATGGTGCTGTCTGTGTAGGTGTTCAAAAAGAGAGTGTCTTCTTTAAAGGTTGTGCGGCCATCGAACTTATTGTCGTTATCAGAGGTGATGGCTGCTGCAATAGCCAGTAGGCTGTCGTATGGATCCGTGTCAAAATCAGGATGAAACAACCACCCCAGTCGATGCTCTCCTACGCTAAAGTTGGCATCTTCCTGTCCACCTGTTACCACAGCGCCAGGTGGGACATAGAGCAGCGTTGTTGAATCTGGGGGATCTCCAATAGCTGTTCCAGCCTCGACACTCACATTTTGACCAATGTATATATCATCATTAATTGTAAGTCCATTCTTTATTTGCACATCGCCAGAGCCTTCAATAATAGAGACATCACCCCAGACCGTTTTCATGGACATTTTAGTCAGAATGCGCAAATTTCGCTCAGCGTTTCCAAAGGTCGCCGAACTGATGACACGGTAGTAGTATTGTGGCAAAGGAGCACCAGTGTCACTGCTTTCACTGGTATCCAAGGCCACTGTCGAATTAAAAAAAGTATAGGGGCCACCCAGATCCGCTTCACCTATTTCCGATTTGTAGTACCCGAATTCCATTCCAGACAGTGCCGCCCAATGAGCCTGACTTCCTGAATAAATATCTGCATATTGAATAACCTGGGTGGAAACCTGTCGCATATACATGCTGGTTGCCAATCCCATGACAATGGCAATGGTGATGGCTATCAATGTCATCCCGAACCCAGACTCTGGATTGGAATTTGTTGATGATATTTTTGTTTCAGGGACCATTATTCTGCTATTAACGATTATAGAATTTAAAGTTTTCTGGATAAACGATTGACATAATTGGGATCCCGCTCTCCCCATCATCCATGACCAATTTAAGTTTAATAAGTGTCATATCGGCAATTACAGCTGTTGACGCATTATTCTCGGCGAAATAACTGAATTTAGTTTCTGCATTGATCACAGGTGTGGCCAAAACCTGCGCACTTCCCACGCCAACTTGTTGCCGGGTCAAAGAGCTACCCGAGATGACATAATCCCATGTATTTCCATATGTATCAGTAAACGTTAACTGCTTCTCTCCGGCGGTCGATATGTCATCCGCTGTTTTAAGCATGCCCAATTCGCGTTGGAAAAGGTTCACTGCCAGTACACCCCTGGTGACTAGTTTTTTTCTATCTGAAACTTCGGACATGACATTCATGTTTGCAGCAATAATGGATGCTAGAAGACCACTGATAATCACCATCATGGTCATGGAGATAATGAGCTCAATTAGCGTAAAACCAGAACTATTTTTGAGTGAGCTTAAACGCATCAATCTATACCTGACATGATGCTACTAAAAACAAGGGGGACATCCATGGCATCATGATTAATGCTAACAATAATTCGTTTAAAGGATGTAAATTCACCGGTATTATCCATCCAACTACTTGCCAAATCTACGGAGAAGACGCTGGTGGTCACAGCAAAGCCAGCATATCCATCTGCAGAAAAATCCCAGATAGCCCCGTCATAGTCATCAATATCGTCAAAATCCGATAGGACTGTTTCCCCGGTGTTTTTCCCCAAAGTAGAGTCCCAGGGTGCAGTGGCATTTTCATCAAAACGATGCATGCGAATAGTGTTCATAACAGAATTGCCCAGGGTGACAGCCCGTAAATTTGTTTCAACTTGTGTGCTCATCTCCACATAATTTCTTTGCGCCAACTGAACCCCTACGATGGCCACCGCAATGATGCTTAATCCCATAATCATATCAATAAGTGAAAAACCTGATTGTGAATGCCTACTGTGTTTCATAAGCCATCCCTGTCTCTGCAACCACTGTAATTGTCCGCGAATCCAGGACAATTGTACCTCCTGCAGATGGTGTCCCCCACCAGTTGAAGGAAACTTCTGAACTTCCTCCAAAATTCGCACTTGAGATGGAGACCCCCGCATAATCGACATCCAGATCCAGCGTGTCTGACTCTAGTGTGTGAGGATCAGGGAGAAGCGAACGTGAACCTGAATTAGGACCAACAAACAGAGCATAACGATTTTGAGTGGCATCCACCACTAACCAGGTCGTATCATGCTGACTAATGGCATAGCTACGGATAAAATTGATGTCTTCCACGATGCGCTCGCTAACCGCCTTTTCGCGAACACCTTCAATAATATCACCAAGCTTGGGGATAGTGATTGCCCCCATGATGCCTATGATAGAGATGATCAATACCAACTCAACCATTGTGAAACCGGATTTTGATGATAATGCTTGCATACGTCACACCCTAAGGACGGAAGCTCACTGATACCCCAGTGTCTGGATCATCGATCCGCAAGCCAGCCGCTTCATGTTCGGTCTCAGGTAAAAGATAATAGAGAAAGGGCTTTTCGTAGGGATTATAGACCATTTTGGAACCACTATATAGCTGTGCAACTGTACGCCCATCGAACAGAATCGTGGATTCGGCCCACTGGTGTGTCATTTTGTGATCTGAGGGTTCCTCTGGCCATACATCGTATTTACCATCCATAAATGCGCCTAGATAAAGGTTAACAAACCCCTGCTTTAATTGGGAAGCATTTGACATACTCATGACCAACTTGGCTTCTGATTGAGTCTCAAGATAGGTTGGCGTAACAACTGCAGCCAAAATGCCCATAATTGAAACAGTAATAATCATTTCAAGAAGAGTGAATCCACGGCTATTTAGCTTTTGGAAATTCATTTTATCAAGTATGTGAGGTTCTTCTGTTGACAATCATTATCTATCATTTCCTTAAGATAAGTCAACCACAGCAGTCCATAAAATCACAATTGATCAAAAACTAAGGACCTCTTAATTTGTGATAAGCTATCAAAGCCAGCGGAATCAGGTCTCGATCCCACCGGCTTTGATAGACTACTAACTAGTCGATTGATCAGGTCCTAGTTAACCATATAAAATTAAGCAAGTAAGATTCAGGATCATGGTCCAGTTATATCAATACCATAACCTGCATCCGTTGCGCCTGTGCAGCGATAATAATACACTACATTGGCATCACGGCCTGAATAAGTAATCGTTCCAGCTGATCCAGTTGCAGTTGTGTCCACACCACCACTCCCGGCTACCCATGCCCAATCACCGTCAACATCATCCAAAACAAGATTAAATAAATCATCATCGCTTCCAGGATAGGTTCTGCCCGTACCATCAACCAAACTTTTGGCTGCGAACAAATTCAACCCACCCTTAAGATTTCCGATAAAAGCAAGTTCAGCCTTGTCATGGGCTGTGGTAGTAATAGTGAAAAACTTTGGTACAGCCACTGCGGCTAAGATTCCAAGGATTACGATAACCATGATCAATTCGATTAGTGTAAAACCTTTGTTGTTGTTTGTTTTCATTTTCATATCCTCCTGATATGTTTATTGTTTATTAAATTTATTTACATCGTGTATTCGGCAAAAACCAGGGGTTGATTTTTGTCACGAATTTTGAACATAGGTACTTTGGTGATTTGCAATTCTGGTGGATTACCTGACCAACTTGCTTCTCCTATAGAATCATCATGGACATAAAACTCCCAGCCTGAACCAAAAGGCGATTTTGGGACGCCGTCTTTAAATAAATCAGTCATAACAACAGATATAACGATATTCTCTCGGTCGTACTTGATCAGTATGGTCTCGTCAATTAAATCTGTCCAGGCGCTACCTGTCGTATTAAGCTGAGCCAAAGCACTGGTTCCGATTCCATAATGTGCAACTGATGTATATTTATTCACGATGGCAGAACCAATGGTATTCATGGTTTCCAGAGCCTTGTTGGCTTTACCATTTTGCTGAGCATCCAGATAAGCCGGGACGGCAAATGCCGCCAGTGTGCCAATGATGGCCACGGTCACAACCAGCTCCATTAAGGTAAAACCTCTCGTATTCCTGTTCATCGAACTTCTCCTGACATGTGTTTCTTCAATCATGCCCTCATTAATGCAATTGACATGCCAAAATATAATATGTTGTTTTTTATGCATTTATAATAAATCAAAACTATATGGGTGTTTCATAGCGTTACACTGAGCTGTAGCTATTCGATACAAATTGTCTTCTAATACTTGACGACCAGGAAGAATTCAATCCAGATATAGCAGCCCAGTGCAAACAGAGCTATTGCGATTGTATATAGCCAAGTTGGATATTGTCGTTGGAAAAATTGATAGCGAAATCCCTTCTTCGTTTCTGAGGTATTCATTCCAAGATTCTCCTACTTTACTGCACCATACATGTTCCACATGGGCAAGAAAATACCTAAAGCCATGAACAATAGCATGCCACCCATAAACACCGTCATCAGGGGTTCGATGGCACTGCTCAGGCCTTCTATTTTGGCATCGACTTCCGTATCGTACTGATCAGCAACATTGGCCATCATATCATCCATGGCACCTGACTTCTCCCCAACGGCAATCATTTTAACTGTCATTTTCGGGAAATATCTGCTCTTGCCCAGCGCTGCAGCCAGGCTTACACCTTTCTCGACTTCCAGACGGGCATTGGCAATTTCCTTTCCAATAACCACATTTCCCACTGTTTTTTCCACCGTTTCCAGGGCTTTGATGATTTGTATTCCACCGCGACTCAGGGTTTCAAGCATATGGGCAAAGCGAGCAATATTGGTTTTTAGAAAAATCTCCTTAAAGATGGGGATCTTCAGCTTGAATCCATCCATGGCAAAGCGACCTTTTTCAGTTTTGACGAATGCTTTCAAACCAAAAATAGCTCCCAAAAAACCAATCAGCACAACTGGCCAAAACTGGATTAAAAAATTGCTGGCTGTAATCATAACCACTGTGGGCATAGGCAACGCCATGCCCTTTGACGAGAACATGTTTGAGAATTTGGGGACAATAAATACCATGGCGCCTATAAATGCCAGTCCTAGCGCACTTGTCACAATCATAGGATAACGTAAAGCCGATTTAACGTTGCGTACAACTTCCTGGTCATGCTTGATAAAGGAACCGAGACGTTCCAGGATTTGTTCCATGACACCTGCGGACTCCCCAGCCTGAATCATATTTACATAAAGGAGTGAAAATACTCCGGGATAGTCTGCCATCGATTGTGAAAGGGATTTACCACCACTGACTGCTTTAATAAGACCTTTTACGACTGATCTCATGGTATCAGTCTCTGCCTGTTCCTCAAGCGCTTCCAGAGCACCTATCAAAGGGATGCCTGATCTAAACATAATGGCCAATTGCACGGTAAAGTTTTCAATCTCGTTGGCCTTGACCTTTTTACCCTTTTTGAAAATGGCTCCACCAGAAAGCGCACCTTGCTTATGTTCCTTCACTGAAAGGAGCATCTCGCCACGCTCATCTGCTTGAGTAAAAACCTCCACCTTGGATTCTGCTGTGACAATGCGTTCTTCAACGGTTCCGGCATCACTCATGATGCGGCAAACGAAATCAGGCATCTTCAGTCCCCTGGACCGGCGACGTATCAGAAAATTTTAGATCATATTTTTTTATTTTTCGGTAGATCGCTGTTCGAGATATCTGAAGCTGCGTAGCAGCCTGACTAATATTTCCGTTTAGTTTTTCCAGAGTAAACTGCAGCGCTTCTTTCTCGAGCTCCCACAAGGGACGAATGGAAGTTGGCTCCATAGCAGAGGTGTTTTTCACTGTCTCGGGGGAATCGGTAATCTCATCCAGCATGAGAGTGCTCGAGGATAACCGTTGCCCCTCTGTCTGGAAGACACTCCGAGTAAGCATGTTTTCGAGCTCTCGGACATTTCCGTGTAAATTCATATTTGAAAGCGAGTCAATCAGGTCCCAACTCACCCTTTTGATAGTCTGATCTTCTCCCCGAAGCAATTTTCCCAAGAAATGAAGGACCAGCAGAAAGACATCTGCACTGCGAGAACGCAAGGGTGGCAATTTGAGAGGAATCACATTCAAGCGATAGTGTAAATCTTCCCTGAATAAACCCTTGGTGATTTGCTCAGGTATATTTTTATGTGTAGCTGTTACTAGCCTGATATTAACCGACTTTTCCTTGACACTACCCAGGGGTTGAATCTTGCCATCTTCAAGAACCCGCAGCAGTTTGACCTGAAGCTCAAGTGGCATATCACCAATCTCATCGAGGAAGAGTGTCCCATTATGAGCCAACTCAAATTTTCCCGCTTTATCCTGATTGGCACCTGTGAAGGCACCCTTCTCATAGCCAAACAATTCGCTCTCTAATAGATTTTCAGGAATAGCAGCGCAATTGATGCTGACAAAAGACTTTCTCCTGCGCTCACTAAGCTGGTGAATCGTTCTGGCAACCAATTCCTTACCTGAGCCACTTTCTCCCTGGATGAGAACTGTATATTCGCTGGCGGCTACACGGGTAAGCTGACGATACACATCCATCATAACAGGTGAATTCCCGATGAATTCTCCGAAACCTCCAGGTCTCAGCAAACTTTTCGAGACTTTGCTTCCCAGGCTCCTGGAAAACTCAATATACTTGTCCAACTTCTCCATAGTGGCAGCCAGTGACGTCTCAAGCTCACTAATACGCACCAGTCCAAAAAGTTTGGAGGTCTCTCGCACGATGCGAGCGTCGAAATCATCTCTGGTACTAAAAAGAATGATAGCCTGATGGGGATGAATCCTGCGTAAATCCTTTATCCAGATGCGATGTTCATCGGCATAGGCAGCACAGGAAATAAAAATGGCAGAATAGGTGTTTATACTGATATAATTAAAGAGGGAGACCCAGTCACTGGTCTGGGTGACATGACCGTACTCTTTTACATGTTGGAGGAGAATTTTCTCCGGTTCGGGATCCTTCCTCCGCCGAGGATTCAACATGAGGAATTCGTGTTTGGGACTCATTAGAGTGTCACCCTCATCACTTCTTCAACAGAAGTTTTACCTCGAAGTACATATTCTTTGGCAGCCTGGTTCAGGGAATACATGCCATTTCTGACAGCAGCTGCTTCAATTTCGTCTGCATCTGCTCCCCTGACAATTAAGTCTTTTATCTCCTGATTGGGTATGAGGAGCTCAAAAACACCTGATCGCCCGACATAACCAGAATTTCGACAATGAATACAACCGACAGGTTCATGAATACTCGTATAATCAGGCCATTCATCAATCTTGATGACGCGTTTTAACTCATCTGTTTTTTCTACCAGCTTCTTGCACCGGGGACACAGGAGACGGATAAGTCGTTGCGCGAGAATCGCCCTCACTGTGGAACTCACCAGGTAAGTATCCACGCCCATGTCGGTAAGTCGAGTGAATGTTGAGGAAGCATCATTGGTATGCAAGGTTGAGAACACGAGGTGACCCGTAAGGGCTGCCCGAATAGCCAGTTCAATGGTTTCCACATCACGCATCTCACCTACGAGAATAATATCAGGATCCTGACGCATCATGGTTCTCAGTGCCGTAGTAAATGTGAGACCGGCCTTATTGTTCACCTGACTCTGATTGATATTCTCCAGGGAATACTCGATTGGATCCTCAATGGTCATAATATTTACGGCAACTGAGTTGAGCGTATTCAAGGTGGCATATAGTGTGGTTGTTTTACCGCTACCGGTTGGACCAGTTACCAATAATATCCCATTGGCAGTTTTAATGGTCTCCCGCCACTCCCGTAGTATTTCAGCATCAAATCCCAATTTATGCAGATCTATCTTTCCCTTGGCTTCATCCAGGATACGCATGACCACTTTTTCGCCGTTTGGAGTTGGGAAGGTTGAACATCTTAAATCAACAGCTACATTCTTCTGAGCGAAGTGAAAGCGACCATCCTGGGGACGTCGGGATTCAGCGATATCCATATCAGCTAAAATCTTAATTCTGGAAATCATCGGTGAGACGGACTCATGGGGAATCGAGTAATATTGCTGCAAGACACCATCAACACGATATCGAATACGAGCATCATTTTTGCGAGGTTCAATATGTATATCACTGGCACCCATATTCACAGCCTCGAAAAGCAGCATATCAACCACTTGAACAATCTCTGTATCTTCGTGAATCTCACGTGAGACTATCCGGACATCATCTCCGGCTTCAGCCGTTTTTAATAGAGAAGTTGTGGACCGATAGTAAAGATCAATGGACCGTTCAATATCCATTTCAATGGAGAGGACCAGCATAATTTCCTTACCGGTGTCTCGTGCAAGCTCATCGATCACATCAATATTCAGCGGATCTGCTGTGGCAATCGTAAGCGTCTCTTCAATAACAAAAAGGGGAATAATTGAATTTTTCCGAGCATAATCTTCACTCACCGCTGCAAGTGCTTCATCTTGAATACTATATTTGGTTATGTCCAGACTGGGGAGACCGAGGTGATCCCCCAGAATCTTTAATAAATCGCTTTCTTGAACCAGCCCCATACTGACAACAGCTTTTCCAAAAACAAGGTTGTGTTCACGCTGGTAGGTGAGAACTTCACTCACTTGTGTTTCTGAAATCAGACCAGATTCAATGAGTAGTTGACCGAGTTGTTTTTTTTCAGTAGCCACAGGACCCTATACGCCCAGAAAAAAGGTTAGATACCAGTCAATTATTTCACGACCGCCCAGAACGCCCAGCCAGATTCCAATACAGATAAATGGACCAAAGGGTACCTGTTGTTTTCTGTTGATTACCCCAGTGGGAATGAGAACTGCAAACAATAGGGTAGCAGATAGAAATGCCAGGAACATTGAAACCAGCCCCACTTCCCATCCGAGAACCCAACCTGCCATAGCTGCAAACTTGACATCTCCAAAGCCCATAGCTTCCTTTTTAAAGACAATTTCTCCAAAATATCTGATGGCCCAGAAAATGGCGCCTAAACCAACAAAGCCAAAAAATTGAGTCGTGAGTATATGACTATTGCCCCCTAGCCAGAGATAAAACCCGGGGAGTAAGCCAATAATCACCATGGAATCCGGGATAATCAGATGATCAATATCAATAAAAGCCATGGCGATGAGCAAGCCACCAAACAGGGCAAATACGGGCAAATCCCAGGTAAGTCCAAACTTGAGATAGCTCAAATAAAATACAAGAGCTGTTAAGGATTCTACGAGTGGGTAGCGCCAGGAAATGGATGTTTTGCATGAAGAACATTTACCTCTTAAAAACACATAACTCAGCAGGGGAATATTCTCCCAGGGTTTAATTTTGTGATCACAGTTTGTACAGTGTGAGGGTGGAAAAGCAATGGATTCTCCGCGCGGGAAGCGATAGATCACAACATTGAGGAAACTGCCAATGAGAAGTCCAAATAGAATGACAAAAAAAGTGATCATCTGAACTTTCTATAACAGGGCTTCCAGCTCAGCTGGAAAGGTTTGGTAGTTTAGAGGTTTCACCAGGTACAATTCAGCGCCACTCTGGGTTCCAACTTCTCGGTCCCGTTCTCCATCTTTCGCTGAAACGATGATAACAGGAATGTCTCTAAACTGTTCATCAAACTTCAATAGACGACACACCTGATATCCATTCATCCCAGGGAGCATCAAATCCAGCATGATAATATCTGGTTTCACCTCGCGGGCTTTGGAAAGTCCGGAAATGCCATCCAGGGCTTCAAACACTTCATAATCCAGACTCTCTAGAAGTCGCTTGACTGGTTCAATAAAAAATTTCTCATCGTCAACTATCAGAATACGTTTTTTAGCCATAACTAGTCCTTATGCGATTCTTTGTCGTCATCCAGCAGATTGATTTCCTGGCTGGCTTCTCGTTGTTCAGTGGATGAAATCATTAATTTCAAGTCTGTAGGATGATCAGCAGAATCTATTGCTGTCATTTCACTGATTTTTTTGTCCTTATATAATTTATACAAAGCCTGATCAAAAAGCTGCATGTGCTCAGAGGCCCCTGACTTGATAGCCTGGGGAAGCAAATCAACGCTGCCTTTCTGAATCAAATCTTTTATGCGTGCTGTGGAGATCAAAATTTCAAGAGCTGCGGTCAATTTACCATTTTCCATGGGAATCAGTCTCTGGGCAATAATAGCCAAAAGATTTTGACTCAACTGCATTTGTGCCAGATCCTGTTCAGAACGATCGTAAAAACTGAGGATTCGATCAAGGGTCTGTGATGTGTTTGTCGCGTGCAAGGTACTGAATACCAGATGCCCCGTTTCCGAGAAATTCAAAGCGGATTGCATGGCTTCTCGATCACGAATTTCACCTACCAGCAATACAGATGGTGCTTCCCGAAGGGCAGATTTCAGGGCCTTATTATAGGAGTGTGTATCATGCCCCACTTCTCGCTGATTCACCAGGCTTTTCTTGTGGGGATGCAGGAATTCAATGGGATCCTCAAGCGTCAAAATGTGACCCGATTTATTGGCATTGCGATGATCAATCATGGCTGCCAGAGTTGTGGACTTACCCGACCCAGTCGAGCCAACCACCAATACCAGTCCTCTATCTTTTAAAGCGAGTTCACTGAGAATCAGGGGCAAGTCCAATTCGCTCAGACTCTTGATAGCGGACACAATCTGTCTTACTACAAAACTATCAGTACTGCGTTGCCGGAAAAAATTGACTCTGAAACGCCCTACTCCTGATAAACTCAAGGTGTAGTCCAATTCTTTCTGATCGAGATATTCAGCGAGTTGCTCTTCATTGAGCATCTCTTGTTTTAGACTCTCTAAATTCTCAATGGAAAGCTTTTCTTTTTCGATGGGATATACTTCACCGGAGATTTTCAACATGGGGAAGGCACCCACAGAGACGTACAGATCAGAAGCATCTGCTTCAGACATCACAGAGAGCAAATCTTGTAAGGAATACATAATCTAGCCCCCTACCAATTTCTCAACATCCTCTGGAAATGCTGCGACTTGTAAGGCTGCTTCAAGCTCTACCTGACCGTCTTTCACCAGAACTCCTAATGATTGCTCCAGGGTCATCATGCCCTGGGCGGCTCCCATCTGCAAAATGGAACGGAGCTGGAAGGTTTTGGCTTCGCGAATCAGATTCGCTACAGCTGGTGTTCCAGTGAGAACTTCAAAGGCGGCTATACGCCCACCCCCTTTTTTCTTCAAAAGCATTTGCGAGAGTATTGTCACAATGGTATCGCTGATCATAATTCGAATTTGATCCTGCTGATTCGCCGGGAATTGATCAATGATGCGATCCAGGGTTTTTGTCGTATTCACTGTATGGAGGGTCCCAAACACCAGATGACCTGTTTCAGCAGCAGTAACAGCCAAAGCCGTGGTCTCAGGATCACGCATCTCACCCACCACAATCACATCAGGATCTTCTCTGAGCGCACTGCGAAGAGCTTGAGCAAACCCATGTGTTGTGGTCCCAACTTCTCTTTGAGTAACCAAGGACATTTTGCTCTCATGGGTGAATTCGACTGGATCTTCAATGGTGATGATATGCTTTTTTTGGGTCCTATTTATATAATCAACAATGGTATTTAATGTGGTTGATTTTCCACTGCCAGTGGGACCTGTCACCAGAAAGAGACCCTTGTCCTGATGGGCCATGTCCTTGAGTCCTAAAGGTAAGCCCAGGTCTTCAAAGGAATATACTTTTTCATTGATAGCCCTTAGAACAGCAGAATCTCCATGAATACTCTTAAACACATTTACTCTAAATCGCCCAATACCCTTATAGTCAGCGGCAAAGTCCAATTCCATGTTTTCTTCAAAAGTTTTGCGCTGTACTTCAGTCATGATGCCATAAATGAGGATATGCAAATCCTCGGGGAGCATGGGCGGAATGTCTGTTTTCCTGATATCGCCATCAACCCGGACTATCGGTCTGGAAAATGGGTGTAGGTGAAGATCCGAGGCACCAGAGTCCCTCATGAAATTCAGCAGATCCAGTATTTCCAGTTCCATGGCAAATCTCTCTATTTGTTAATGATGTTTGGAGTAATAAAAATTAACAATTCTCTTTGCTCAGTCGACGTCCGTGTATGAGTAAAGAATCTTTTCAAAAAGGGTATGCTACCGATAATTGGTGGGGAAGTTGTAGACTCATTCACCTGGTCAAAGATTAATCCTCCAATAAGCAAGGTCTCGCCGTCCCCAACCATGACCCGGGTCGTAGTCGATCTATCTGAAACGATTGGACGGTCTGAATTTGGTCCAGCGAAACCAACCAGAGCCTGAACGGTAGCAGTGAGGTTTAAACTCACAAATTTTTCTTCGTTGATTCGCGGTGTCACACTCAGATCAACCCGTATATCTACATCCTCGAATTGATAGGTCTCCGCTCCAAAGGCGGTGGCATCAGAACCAGGAATAAGCACTGGATAGTTCGTACCAATGCCAATTTGAGCTGTTGTATTCTCAAAAGTTGTGACCTGGGGCTCCTGAAGCAATTTGGTATCAGCATCAGACCCCATCACTTCCATAATAGAGGAAAACATGGGGATACTCAGTGTAGCCAGCCTGAGTTGACTCCCACCACTTAATATGGTGGTGCCAAGCTCAATCAAATTTTCAACCGTCCCGGCATCATCCTGAATACTGGGTCCTGTCAAACTGGTTCGTAAATCCCAATTTATTCCGAGGCGTTCGTCAGATGTAAGTTTTGTCTCGATAAATTTTACAGCAATATTGATTTGTGGGATTTTTTTATCCAACTCCGCGATAATACTTTCGATGCGTTCAAAATTTTGGGCCAGGTCTGTGATCACGATATGGTCATAGGCCGGTCCACTAGAAGCTCCTCCTCCAGCACCACCGCCAGTTGTGCCACCGACACCACCTCCAGTAGCTCCACCACCCAGGGCACCCGCTGCAGCTGCTAATCCACCACCGCCGCCGCCTGCAGCAGCGCCACCACCTCCGGCAGCGCCCCCTGCTCCACCGGCGCTTCCAGCCATGACAGGTGAATAGAGTTGAACTTGACCTTTCTCACTTAATACACTTGAAAGTGCAGATGAAACAGCACTGGCATCCACATAATTCATCTTGAATACGCGGGTCTCCAACTCTCCAGCCATTTCTTCGTCAGTTGGCTTGACTACCACAATATTGCCCTGTTGAAACCAATCATACCCGTTCACTTTTAGAATAGCATCAAGTGAAGTCCAAAGATCGACATCCTTGAGTGATACGGTGACTTCACCCTCCACCTCAGGTCCGGTAATGATGTTGATCTGATGTTGAGCGGATAGAAGTCGCAGGATGTCAATCATATCTGCTTCTTTGAAATTCATACTGATTGTCCCTGGCAAATCGGCTCGTCGATCTCTACGTCGTGGGGCTTTCCTCTCCCTTACTTCTGGCCATGATACCAACAATAGATCGTCTCCTAACCACTGAGTTGTATATTGGGGAATCTTTGAGAAGAGCATTTCGACTATGACTTCATCATCATCGTGTGGATTTTTTTTAACCGACAAACGCATAAGCGGAGAGACATTGGTTGTGCGCGTAAAATTGTCCTGGGCCAAGCTGGTTTTTGGAAATGTCAGAGTGATTTTTGGTGGGGACTGGGCAACACTTTCCTGAAAATCAACCCGATTGGATAGCGAAATTTCGAGACCAGCCTCACCGTTTGCCACAAAGGTAGAAACCCAATTCAAGACTGTCTTAGGAGCAGCAGATAGGGTGAGTGCACTCAGCAGAAGACTGAGAAAAAGAAAATTTTGTGATTTACTATTCATTCATATTGACCTTTACAATACTGGTTCCTCGCCTGAGGATAATGTGGTCAAATGCGATTTTGGTGATCTGGTATCCGGCCACTCTATCCCCCTCTTCCAATATATCTCCATTAATCAATGCCATACCAACATTTCCAGCCCACGAAATACCAGTTAAATTGAGGCTTGGCACATCATCTCCATCCAGGTTACCAAATAATGAACCAAGAATACCACCACCGAGGGCATTGGTCGTTTCAGCTTCTGCATAAAAGAACGGATCTGACTCCCAACCGCCACTCCAGGTCAGTGAGCGCAAGGGTGCTGCTGTTCTAGATTTGGCTGTTTCACGGGCAGAAGCCGGCGATGATGAACTACTACTAGTTAAACCCAACAGATTTTCTACACCTCCATTACCAGAGCCAATGATCCCTGCATCAAATAATCCGTATGTCATTGCGCTCAACAAAAAGACGAGAAGAATAGCAGAGCGTGCATTTAATTGCTTAAACACCGAACTATACTCCCTCGATGAAAATGTAGGTGTATAAATTCAATTCGCAGGTCAGCATACCGCCGTATTCCATCTCGGTTTCCAGTTTAAGGTTGGCAATGTTGACGAGGTGAGGCAATTCCAAAAGATCATCGAGAAAAGCTCCGATAGTCAGATAGTCTCCATAAAATTTGATCTGGACCGGATAGCACTCCACATGGTTCTTAGGAATTTTCATCTCAGTATATAGGGCAGGATAAGTATCATTCAATGAGGGCTCAAAACTTAGGATTTGTAACTTGTGACGTTCAGTTATCTGGCGAATTGCTTCCAGCACAGAAGAAAATCCCTGGTTGTGAGGGATGACAGTTTGAAGGGTATCAAATTGCTCAACCTTATCAGTGAACCTTAATTTGAATTCATCATAGCTTTCAGTAACACCGGCCAATTCGTCGAAACGACTATTGATTCCTTCCAACTCCACCTTCAACTCAGAAATCTTGGTACCAGAAACAGCAACCGTATAGTAGAACCACCCGGCAGTTGCCAGAATGAGTGAAATCAGTGTCCCAAAGAAGATGTTTCGATTCACTTGATGCCTACCCCCAACTTTAAGGTAAAGAGGAGTCGAGTATCGTCAGAACTGGGGGTGCCTTGAACTTCTCTATCTATGCCGGTAAACATATTTAAACTTTCAAGCCGCATGATAAAATTCGTGAGCTGGATATCTGCAATACCGGCATGTGCATGAACAAAACCACTCAATGCGATGCGATCGACGTGCGCGGCTTGTTTTATAACTGAACCACCATCTTGGGTACTTGCTGGTCGAAAGACGAGAGAAGTGACCTTTATATTATCAGGGATTTCTGACGAAATCAGTTTTAGCAATTTGATCTGATTCTCCGAATTGATACGATCATTCTCGATAAATCCCCAATAGTTTCCCAGAAATTCAAGATCGTCCAGCATGGTAAAGTATTCTTGAGACTGCTCAGATAATTTTTGCCACTGCCTATTCATATTCGCCACGTTTTCTTCCAAGACACCTTTCTCCATATAAGAGAAATAGCCAAGCAGCACGTAAATGGGAAGCAAAATGATGGAAATAAAGATGGCAAGCTTATTAAAAACTTTATACTGAAAATGCTGTTTCCGTGCGACTGGCAGGAGATTGATTCCCGCTGATGCTTTCAGAGCCAGCCCAAAATTTGTCGCAAAAACAGGTATTTGCTGATAATCCATTTCGAGCTCATCTGAAAATTCAAAATCACCCTGCCGGAGCGGATTTAAATGCTCGGTTGTGCGTTCGAGCTGGGTCTCAAATACTTCCACCAAGTTGGGAATGGCTGCACCCGGTCCTGTAAGATAGATTTCCTGACACTCCACATCAGCTACCTGCTTGCGAAAATAGTCCAGAGATCGGTTAATTTCGCTGGTCATCCTCTCAACGATAGGTCGCAGGAAAATGGATATCTTATAGAGACTGATTCCATTTTCTGGAATATCCTGATCTGTATCGACGGGAATTCCATATTGCATCAGATATTCGGTAGCCATTTCTTCAGTGATTTTGACTGCATCATTTCCCACCATAACCCGTTGTATCAGTGCCTTATGATAATCCTTCACACCAACTGCCATTTCCCGGGTGAATTCCATACGTCCCGACTTCACCATGGTGATGGTTGTTTCATTCTGATTCATATGTACGATGGCAATACAGCCTCTGAGTCGGTCTGGATAACAATGCTTAAAGGTTCCCCAATCTAGATATGGGATGGTCGAAACATTCTGGAGATCAAATTTCCGCTTCTTGAAAAGATCTGACATAAAGGTGATGGTCTCATTGTTTCCCACACCAATAATGATATTCTTCTTCAGCTCACCTTTCTCAGAGTCCAATATCATATGATCGATGTTGATATTCTCGCTGCTAAAGGGTAGATTTTTTTTGGCAGTCCAAGTGATCAGCTCGTTAATTTCTTTTCCCTTTACTGGAGGGGCTTTGAAAATTTTTGTATGCGTTTCGATATAGGAAGAATACATGCGAAACATCGTATTCTTCTTCCAGAGTTTTGCATCAAGGTTGTCCAGGATATAAGCAAGCAAGTCATCTCTATGGGATATTTTTTGATCTTCTGTCTCATACGGAAGCGGGTAGACATCCATCCCTGAAACCACGTTGCGATTTCCGACTGAGACGGTCTTCAGAACTCTGATAGATTCTGGTGTGCACTGAAAAGTGATCTTTTTACGAACTCCAAAAGCCCAATTACTGAACTCATACAGGAGGTCTATAACCTTGTTTGGTGCAGGTACATCCTGGTGGACCTGAAAGTAAGCTGGGTCAATTAGCTGATCAATAGAGGGGAGTTCAGTATCAATTTCCGGTACTAATTCTTCAGGCGCCTCAGCCGCGGCATCCTTTACATCATCCTGAGGTGTATCCATCAGATCGGCAGCGACTCCCTGGGCCACCGGCTCAGCCTCAAGTGGCTCTTTTCCGGCTGGTTCCTCAACAGGAGCAGGGGTTTTCTTTTTTGCTGCGAGGTTGCCCAGCTTTGCTCTGATCTCATCAGAGCTTACGGGAGTGGAGCCCGCTTCTTGAGGGGGGGCTTGGTCGACAATATCGTCTGGAACAATGCTTGAGCTAACGGATGGAGGAGTTGATTTTTGCTCTGAGATGGTTTCTGAACTTTCTGGAGGTGATTTTGTATCCAGAGTACCACTGGCATTTCCCTCAGTAGTGGATTTTCCTGTCTGTTGAGATCTTAAAAGATCCAGCAGTCGATTGGTCGCCGCGGAATCTTTTTCGTCAGCCGGCATAATTGTTATCGTCACTATTGATACGATTCAATACAGCAGCGCCATCCACAGACTTATTATTGTATACCAGCATGTCAACAATGAGGTGATGACACATATTTACAATTTTGCGAGGATAGCCACCGGTATGCTGATATATCATTTCCTTGGCTTCCTGTGAAAAGAGGGGTTCATCCCCCTCGTAGCCTGCTTGATTTATTCTATAATCTACGAAGGAAATAGTATCTTCCCGATCCAATGCAGGAATGGTAGCACCAAAGGCAATTCTATCTTTGAAATTTTCGTGGGATGCCACCACTTCTTTGAATTCTGGCTGGGCAAAGATAACGACTTGAATCAATTTGCGGCTATTGGTCTCAAAATTCAAGAGCGTGCGGATAACCTCGATCTGCTCCGTTCCCATTTTTTGGCCTTCATCGATAATAAGTACAATCTGCTTGCCCTTTTTAATCGCAGTATCAATGAGGAAATTTTCGAGCTGATTGAGCATCTCAGATTGGTAGAGCGAACTGCCCCTTAACCCGAACAAACGCTTCAAATAGACCAGAAACTCACGCGTGTTTTCCCAGGTTGGGTCCATGATGAGATAAAATTGAAAATCTTTTCCAAAATCAATAAATCGACTAAGCAGGAGTCGTGACAATGTCGTTTTTCCCGTGCCTATTCCACCCATGATAACCGAAAGGCCACGGTTCAATCTTAAGGCGATTTCCAGACGATTGAGAATTTCACCATGCGCTTTTGATTCGAAGAAAAATTCAGGATCAGGAGTCATTGAGAACGGCTCCCTCTTTAGCCCAATTAATTCATAATAGCGCATAGATTACGTTATCCATTCATCGCATCAATATTTCATTACAGCAAGCCAAGGTAGCTTATAATTTGACTTCACATTTATTATCGACAAATACTAATTAACTTAATCATAAAAATATCTCATTACCAGTATGATACTGGGGTTTACAAGACTTCTCTCACGTGGCTTCTGAGGAAAACTGCATACAAATGAGCCCCGATAAATCGGGGCTCAGGGAGGCTGCATGAGAGTCACACAATATTGATGCTAGGATGATTCAAATTGTGAGCGAATAAGTTAGAGGCTCCTTAATGATTTTGTTTTTTGGAGGACGGTTGGATAGCTGACCTCCAATTCCTCAGCTAGTTTCGTTTTCTGATAGCCCACCTGCTTGAACAGATATTCGATGATCTCTTTCTCGAATTGTGCATTGGCCTGGTTCCAGGGGAGTTCGGTAAGACCAGTCACATAGGCATTTATAGCCACCAAATCCTGGTTTTTCAACTTAATCGACATCTTGGCTGGTACAGCACCAAAGTCGAAGCCGTGCTGGCTTAAACGTCGTTTAATGGCATAATAGGTGCTGGTCTTTAATTCAAGCTTGGTGGGTAATTCTGAGATAGGCAAACCTGATTCCAAATGTTTTTGCAGCAAATGGAACTGAAAAACATCGTTAATCTGCTTCCATGATTGTCCCAATGCAAAGGCAAAAGGTTCGGAGCGTGGCCCCATGGATTCAGGTATGCTGTAACCCGTTTTTGCTCGGTTCTGAAAACGTTGTACTACTTCCTGCCGGTCACCCTTTAAGCTGAATCCATGTTCAGCCATCTTGAGAGCTACCAGAGCACCTATTTCATAGTAGTGGGTAGCTAATTCAGGATTCTGGAATTTGTCCCTCTGCATGTCACCCATAAACAAACACTCATCGGGTATTTGAGAAAGGATATCATATTTCTGACTATGCTCAATGGCTTCTTCGATGTACTTCGCAGCATCATCGTACTCACCTTCATCATAGTATGTCAGAGTCAGATTCTCCAAAACGGTGGCATATAAATACCGACTTTGCATTCCCCGAGTAAGCTCAGTAAATATCCTGCGTGCTTCCTCGATTTCACCCATACGGTAAATCAAATATCCATATGAATTGTTTATCTGATCAACCATGAAGGGATAGTCGAACGTCTTCGCCAAATGATTCCCCGTAGTAAGCAAATCTTTGGCCAGGGAATATTGATTTTTTATGCGATAGTATTTTGCCAATCTTCTTATTGAAACCAGATGCATTATTTGCATTTGATTATCATGAAAATATTGAATCCATTTCTTAGCTTCTTCTATGCTACTACCGGAGCCTGCCTGAAGTAGATGTGCTGATATTTGATAATCGAGTACCGAATTAAGCGTAATCGATTCAGCCAAGCGTTTAGCAGATCGGTACAGACTCAATCCAGAATGGTATTCTCCAAACTTTTCGAAAAACACACCCCGCTCGTAATTCACATAAGCCAGGACTTCATCTTTAACAGGATATCCACGTTCTGCATTACTCGTCTCAGAGAAAAGCTGGGCTTCATCCAGGGTCAACTTTGAGCCAATGAGGTTCCCCTCAAGACTGAGAGTTTTTCCACGGCCGGCAACGTAAAGAGCTCTTTGGCTCAAATCTGATATCTGCGAATAGTTACCTGATAGAAATACCTTGCGAGCATCGTCAATGTTCACCAACCCGAGGCGACTGATAAACTCAAGCCATTCATTGGTTTTTGGTATTTTTATAACAGATTTTTGCATTGTTCTCCCTAAATAACGGAATTAATAGGATAAATTCAACAACTATTTAGCCTATTTCACCACCCTCACCACCGATGGAAAATTCAGCAGTAGAAATCAAGGTTACAAACCCATTGGATCCAGTTGAGATCTCAGTGGTGGTGATTACACCGCTACCTGAAAATAGGACCTCACTCCCGTTTGCGGCAATATAAATCATATCCACAGCATCCAGGATGGTGACAGAAGTTAGATCTTCAAACTTAATGACTAAGTTTGAAGTGAGGCTAACTTTAACTGGATCTGCACTAATATTACCGACCCAGCTTTTCAGGGGCAGTATTTCCCCACCCTCAGCAGCATAAACGGTTTCATCATCCTTTAAGCCATAAACCGTACCATCAGACACTTTCTCATCGAGGATCAGGATTCCATCTGAATCCTTGGATAGACTATTCCCTTCGAGCAGGAAAGGGGCACGCTCGTTTTGAATAACCTGACCCTTGTATAGAGTCTGTTCGTTTGATAAATCCTGGGGGCTTTCGCAGCCGATAAATAGAAATAATGCCAACACAACAATTGCGGTGATTCTCATCTTTAACTCTCCTTTATTGAATGTTTCTTCCGACGCCAATATAATAAAATATTGTCTGTGTATAATATATTTTACAATATATAAATATTTTTATTGCCTGTGTAAGTCTACTCGAATACATTTCAGTTGCATATGAAGTCAACCCATTCAATTCAATTAAAGTCAAAACGTTCATAGTCCCGCGTCCCATCATTTATGCGCATCATTAATCCAGATAAGCAGGAATTACCCCTACAATCAACCTTCGGATTGGGACAGGAATTGCCAAAAATGAAGAAGCAGATAATCTCAGGTCTGGTTACCAGAATAGTTGATGGCAATACTTTTGAAATGAGCATCCATGCTGAAGATGACCATAAACGCAACGATAAATACACAGAAACAATCAGAATTCATGGGATGGATAAACCTTCAATATCAACGCTTTCAGGCATATTGGCGAAGCTGGAGCTCGAAAAAAAAATTGTTGGGCGCAAGGTTGAATGTGAAATTATTGAACGTGATGAATCCAATCAAATTATTGCCGTACTACCTAAAAGATACCTGCTGTCCTCATTCCCGTTTGATCCAAGCATCAACTACTAATCACGAATATTTTTCTATAAGTTAACTATTCTCGTTTTACTGATTTTGATTATCTTGATACATTATGGGATCAGAACTACAAGATTTTAGTGAATTAAACCCCATTCATCGAGCATCTCAGGTTAATGATGGTGACTCTGAGTATTGGGAATTTTTACTCATGCTAGGTTTTGGTGACCCCCTCAAGACTGAACAACTTTACAAATCTCTTCGCAGTAAAATTCCAAGTGGGGATTGGAGGATGCCCCTGGTAGAGATAGGGGAAGCAAGAATATTATCAATATCTGGCAGACACTTTGAGAGTCATGTACGGCTACAGACAGCTTCAGATTTGATATTTTCCCACTCAAATTATTTGAATGATAAAATTCAAGCAGAAATTACTGCTTTGTACTACTATGTGCTCACTTTTCACGATGAAAAAATTGCCCATCAAAATTTTTCGCTTCCATTCCTGCTTATAGGGAAAGAGCTAACAGCAATCGATTCTTTTAAACTCGCTTTCAATTATAGAATTTCTGTTTTTCATACTAAATGGCGAAATCAACCCGTTTCAAACATCTTATCCGATATTCAAAAACTTGAAGAAAGTGGTCTATGGATCCTTGCTACTATTGGATATCGAGTTGCGGCTATTATGTCTCGAGTTAGGAAAGACTATGCTGCCGCTCATAGATTTTATAGAACTGCATTTTCCATCGCACATAGAAAAAATTTGAAAATTCAAATTAAGCAACTACACACCACACGCGGATATGCGCTTTATTGTGAAGAACGATTGGATGAGGCCGAGGTAGAATACGCTAAAATTAACATTGAAGGCGAATTGGACCCAGTACAACCAATCCTGAATGAGAATTTGGCTCTGCTCGCAGAATCTAGAAATGATTTTGATACCTCTATATCCCTGATAAAAAGGGCAATCTCAGTAAGTACTATGCTGGATTCAATCCCGTATTTACCCGGAGAATTGTTACATCTTGGTCAAACTTATGAAAACCATTATAAAGATTTAGATCAAGCTGAGAACTACTATAAACTGGGATACGATCATGCCATGCGCTACGCGGGTCATGGAATCAGCCTGACGGGTGATCGAAAAGCTGTGGTGGATGCCTATGTCAATCTGATTAATAAAAAGCGCGGTTCAAAGGTCCCCTCAAAAGTGGCAAAACCTGTCGATCATTTCGCTTTTTCCCAGGGCAAACCCTGGAAGGAGATCAAGGACATCTTTCATCATCAGTTGATCTGCTATCATCAAAATACCATACAGAATAGTAAAGCCCTTGCCAAGAAGTTAGCGATGCCAGCTTCCACCCTCTATTCCATTCAGGATCGTCTAAGAAAGAGAGGTTATGAGCTTCCAGATAAGAACTCGCCCAACGATACTGGTGATGGCAACCTTTTCAACTTTATTGAGGAACACGAGGATCTGACCTGGGAGGCTATCAACGGTATCTTTGAGCGGGAGATCATCCACTATCTCTATGAAAAATACGGCTATAACAAACTGCGCATGGCTCAAGTGCTAAAACTCAGCTACCCATCCATTATTACGAAAACCCGCGAATTGACCGAAGTGAATGAACACCTTCTCCCGAACTGAGAAAAATCAAACCAACACATCTACTTTTGCGGATCCTGAATTTGGTGAAATCAAATTTGTATCAATAAGAAATGCTAGATCTATAAGAATATTTGTACGCCCTTTTGAAGGGGTTATAGTAAAATTCCCCAGCGGTGTCTCCCCAAAAAAAGTCACCCGTTTTGTTGACAGCAAACGCTCATGGATTCGACAAGCTATGGAATCAGCCCAGATCACGGAGCAGAAATCAATAGCACACTTCTCAGCATCTGGTTCAACCAGTAAAACTGAAATTAGAAGATCATTGACTTCGAGACTAAATGATTTGGCTCAAATACACGATTTCCATTACAATAAAATTTCGCTTCGAGATCAAAAGAGCCGTTGGGGATCCTGCTCTGCCCAAAACAATATCAGTTTAAATCAGAAATTATATTTCCTACCCGATTCCTTACGAGATTATGTCCTTGTTCATGAATTAGCACACACACGGGAAAAGAATCACTCCTCCGCTTTCTGGGGAATTCTATTCGGAATCTTTGGAAAAAAGCAAACGCGGGAAATGCGTAGAGATATTAAAGCCTATGACTATTTATTCTATCCCCCACCCTCTACTTCTAAATAATCTGATGTCGGGTGCTTGAGGGTTATTTAAGAATACCCTTCAGAACAGATTCAATCTTTACCCCCAGGAAGTAAGCTTCAATTTGCAGCTCATGGGAAAGATCATCTAACTCATTGAGGAAATCTTGATTAAACCGGGTTGTATCAGAAGCACTCACCCGGTAACGAACCGTGATATCTTGTTTCTGAATAAGATTCCCAGTACGAATACTTGATGGTTCCCTCACTTCTAACGTCAGCGAAATGACCTGCTGTCCCAGAAAATTCTTTTTGCGTTCATAGCCAGTCAGCCAGACCGCCACATCTTCCTTCAGTTCTGAAACCATAGCCCAGTCTGATTTCATCAGATAAACTGTGGCTCCTGCTTGAGCTGGCGCCAAATCCGCAGTTTCTACAAGAGGTACTTTGAGATCGATGACAATTTTTTCACCGGCTACGAGAAAAATTGGCAAGAGCAAGCTGATTAGTAGGATGAAAGTCTTGTTGAGTGGTTTCATGTAGAATCCCCATTGATTTTAATAACAGGCCAAGATACGTTACCAGCACAAAATTCTATAGAAAAATGTATTCACCTTATTGGGAGATATGACACATGCAGGAAATCCGTTGGGGCAGCATTGGGTGCGGTAATGTTATGAAGATTAAAAGCAGACCGGCATTGCAAAATATTGAGCATTCAGAATTAGTGGGAGTTATGCGCCGTAAGGGTCAATTGGCGAAAGGTTTTGCTCAGCGACATGGCGTTCAGAAGTGGTTCGACAATGCTGAAAAACTTGTGAATGATCCCGATATAAATGCCATTTATATCGCTACGCCCCCTGACACACATCTCCATTACACTCGACTGGCTGCCCAGGCTGGGAAACCCATCTATGTCGAGAAACCCATGGCAAATAGTTATGCCCAGTGTCTCGAGATGGTAGATATTTGCAACCAGTTGGAGATTCCTCTTTTTGTAGCATACTACAGGCGAGCACTACCCCGGTTTTTGAAGGTAAAGCAAATAATTGATTCCGGGCAACTTGGAGAAATAAAAGAAGTCCAGGTTCAATTGCTACAACCTGCCAAGGAGAACGATATGGCTGGACAACCCAATTGGAGGGTTAATCCAAAAATTGCCGGTTGTGGCTATTTCTGTGACCTGGCATCCCATATCTTTGATCTACTGCAATTCTTGCTGGGAGATATTAAGCATGCTTCAGGAACTACAAAAAACATAGGTCAACACTATGAGGCTGAGGATTTTGTTCAAGCCGATTTCCAATTTAAAAACGGTGTCCACGGATCTGGTACATGGAATTTCAATCATGATAGCGATTGGGATAGAACCAAAATTATTGGGACCCGTGGAGAAGTAGAGTACACTCATTTTGCAGAAGCTGATGTGACGGTTCGAACTAAAACGAGAGAGAAACATTTCGAAATCCCTAACCCGCTCCACATTCAGCAGCCACTCATTCAACTTATTGTTGATCAATTACGTGGTGTAGGGAAATGCCCCAGCACGGGTGTGAGTGCCAGCAGTACAAATTGGATAATGGACAGTGTGTTAGGGCGAATGAGTTCTACTTGAGCAGGACCAACTTAATACTCGCCTGAATGGTCTTCGTCTGGAGACGACATATATAAACGCCACCACTCATTGGGAGTCCCTCTTCACTGCTACCATCCCAGATGAACTCATTTGATGTGGCCTGAGATTGGTCCAGGGTTCTCACAAGTCTTCCACTCATATCGAAAATCGACACCTTAACCTGCGCATAGTCAGGAAGGGCATAGCGTATTGATGTGGTTGGATTGAAGGGATTAGGGAAACTTGAAAAGAGTAAGGGCTGATCAGGTTCGAAGGGCTTCATCGATCCAGGTCTGTAGTGAATCGTAATAGGGTGATGGAGCAACGCCAGAAGCTCCAGTTAGATGGTGGGACTAAGGCTCGTAGGCTGAATTGTAGAAGGCGTCACAGCCAGGTCTCACTTGAAAAATAACTGCATTAAATTCAGCCTGCTGTAAGGCATCCAGAGCATTCCGAATTTCTGTCTGCATGGCTGATGTGGACCAGTTGGAACGAGGAAAATCAAGACGCCAGGCTGTAGAAACCCAGGCGGCCCTAAATTCATGTTTAGGTGGATTTTCAGCAATGAGTGTGCTGATTACCAGACAACTGGCTAATAAAAACTTTTTTAATTCAAACCCCTCTGCTGGAAAATCACTATTTAATACGTAACTCCTGCAAATTCCACGGGTAGATCAGGTAGGCTCAGTTACCAGGTGACACTCATACCGGTACAATTTAATCCACTACCAATTCCCAATAGGGCGACATGATTGCCCTTGACCAACCGGCCAGCCTCTTCGGCCATTTTAAGCGTAATGGGTAGTGCAGCTGGACCAATATTCCCTAGGGTTTGAACGTTCAGGAATACTTTCTCCAGTGTGATTTCCAAGGCCTCGCTGAGCATATTAATATGAGGAATACTCACCTGATGAGGGGCATAGAGATCGATGGTATCATCATTCCAGTTTTCCAGTTGTTCCCTGCACAGTTCCCAGGCCTCGATCGCCAGGCCAACCCCGGCAACCAATAATTCGTGGGGCTGTGATATTCCACCATCCCGTTGACCAACGCATAGACGATTGAAGGCTGTTGCGGCCATACTTACCGAACCATTAATAAGGTGACCGGAATTTGAATTGTCCTTATGGGTAAGAATCATAGCCACAGCGCCTGAACCAAGGGTTAGGGTAGCAAAATTATCACGAAAGGTGGTCATGCTTAATTCAGGATCCTGCAATTTTTTGATGGTGGCTTCAATCGGTTCCCGGGAACTCTCACCATTGACAACCAGTCCATACTTTATCTTCCCTGTCTCAAGCATCATCATGATGTCGTTGATGCCATCCACAAAACCCAGACAAGCATTCCCAATATCATAGTTGCGACAAAATGGAGATAACTCCAGGTTTCCGTGCACCAGACAAGCTACAGAGGGTTCGATATAGTCTTTACTCACTGAAGTATTTATGATGCAGCCAATCTCATCGGGGTCTATCCCCGACTCCTCGATAACCTTCTGTGCAGCAATGGTGGCTACATCACTAGGGGCAGTGCCAGAGTCCCAAAACCTTCTCTCAGAGATGCCTGTTAGTCTTTCAAGATTTCCCAGAGGAATCCCAAATTTTTCCAGATTGGCTGAGATTTGCTCCTCAATACTTAGTGACGTAATAATATGAGGCGGTAGCTCATATGCAATGGCTTCTATGACGATGTTGCTTGGCATTACAGTTTTCTCAACTTTCTTTCTCTATGAAGGATTTTACTGATTGGTAATTTCTGCTGGGATCAGTGAGCTTAGAAGTGGACCCCATGCCTTGGACACATTTTCTTGAATCTTAGGTGTGAAGGTTCCGTTGTTCATTATCCTACAAGCTTCCTCATAGATTCTTGAAAGTATACTTCATCTGGAGTCAGTTTGTCA
>Ga0307992_1000286_pt1 | contig 32526 bp, 32 predicted proteins | sample EllFjometagen133_FD_203162 | JGI IMG/M metagenome (GOLD analysis project Ga0307992, IMG submission 203162) | Marine microbial communities from Ellis Fjord, Antarctic Ocean - #133 | ecosystem: Environmental > Aquatic > Marine > Unclassified | place: Southern Ocean | collected 2014-10-08
TACATCTACTACAGATGCAGGTAGTCCATCCATAATTACTTTGAATTCATCTGGTGTATCATTATCAAATCCAGTGACATGGATTACTGCTACTGTATCGTTATCTATTAAGTGAAATCCACCTTGGGCTTCAACTGAACCATATTTTTCTTCAAATAAATCTTGCACTGCCCAGATAGCTTCATAGAATGAATATGATCTAGGACCTAAATCATTAACTGAAGTACCAATTCCATAAGGTGTTTCATAATACCCTGGATATGAATATGAGTTATGTAAGTCATCTAAACCATAGATAACGTCAAATATTCTTCGATTAAGTTTTGTATCTGTTGCAGTAAGAATACTTTTAGCATAGGCTGACATTACGTCATAGCCAGAATCAATACCTTTATCATCAGCTAACCCATAGAAGTAATCTAGAATCCAAGCCATATAGTTATAGGTAGCTAATTTCATATCATCTTGAACTTCTTCATCATTTAGTGAACTTGTTCTTGCAAGGTCTATCGTTTCTTGTTCAGGAGAGGCATCTATTCCATAAATTGTATCTCCATTGTAATATGCATCAAAATACATATCACCTAAGAATAATTGGTTTGTTACTGCAAACGGCATTAAATAATACGTTACTCCACCTTCTTCGTAGATTACTAAGTCAAAGTTATAATCACCAAGAGGCATTGTTACTTCATGTCCGTCTTCCATATAGCCGGGCATAGCAATTAAACCATCCCCATACTCATTAACTGTAGAAAATTCGTAGTAGCTAAAGAAATTGTAATTGCTAACTGTAAATGTATTTGCATCAAAATCTATATAAGCGCTAAATTCATCAACTTCAATAGTTCCATCATCATCTTCCCATTCACTTGTATATTCAATTGATAATCCATTAGTGCCTTCAGGAGTAACTGTGATTTCATCACTATGAATAGCTCCTTGAACCATATTAATAAACGTTTGAACATCTACATAAGGTACAGTTCCATTATCCACATAGAAAATATCAACTGCAGCTAAATCAGTAAGAATGTATTCTATTGAAAGTGATACGAATGGTAATTGAACTCTAGACGTAACCTCTACTTCAGGGTTAGGTTGCAATGTAATTACAAAATCTTTTGTAGTAACGCCTGATCCATGAACTGCTCTACATGTTAATGTTACATCAACAGGATCAGATCCAACATGTGGATTAATAACAAAACCTTGAGTTGTAATAACGTTAACGTTACTAGATTCCCAGTAAAATTGTGTTGTCCATGCTTCATTACTAGCAGGCAAATCTAATGGCAAACTAATTTCTAGTTGGTTAATGTCATATATTGCCCAATCTAAATCATCAAAAACTTTGTCTGTAACTGTAACCACAAATGTAGTTTCTACTCTATTTTCATCTGAATCCACAACATAAACTGTAATTGTGTATTCTCCAGCTTCTAAAAAGTCAAAATCTCCGGCTTCAACTACTAAATTGCTTGTTAAATCTCCGTCTTGAGCATCAGTAGCTGTAATTCCGTCCAATAGGTTAATTTCCTCAACTTCTTGGATAAGTTTGTTGCTAACCCCTAATATCTCGGGTTCAGCTTTTTGTGTATCAGTAGATTCTTGTGTTGTATCTTCTGTAGTTACTGCCTGTGTTGTCACAGCTTCTGTAGTTGTTTCTTCACCGCAGGCTACAACGCCAAATACAAAGAATACTGATAAAATCAATAAATATAATTTCTTCACTATTTTAAATCTCCTCTCTCTTTCTTCTCATCAAGTAATAGTCGCAATTTTACTTAAATTTCAGATTTTAAATATTATATCGTATCGCCCTCTAAAAAACAACACAGATTAATAATATAAAAATGAAAATGCTTTCTAAATTTGCATTTCCATACCTATTATAATTGTTTTGTATAAAAATGTCACTTCATTTATGGAATTTCCTGTGTTATCATATAAATATAAGACAAGTTTGGAGGATATTATGGATAATTTAAACATCACTAATTTTAATCAAATCTTAAATGAATACACCGAATTACAGAAAATAGAAAAGAAAAAAACGATGAAGACTACGTCAGTTATCACAGGATTCTTCTTTGTGGTCTCGGCAATATTTTTGTTGTTGGGTATAAATCCCTATAAAAATGGTCTAATGATTACTTTTTATATTCTAATTGGAATCACAGGATTACTACTTATTACACTAGTAATACTACATTTTGCATTTCATAGTAATAAACCACTATTTAAATACCTATATAAGAAGGCTGTTGAAGAAGTAAATTTATCTGAAAACACTAATATTTCCATTGGAGCCATTCTTAAAGACAAAGAATTCATTATCGATGGTGCACTATTCCCTCTTGGTAGTGGTAGGTTATTAAGATATAAACTAAATTTTACTAGTAGAAATGGTCACAACACCACGATCTATGATACTTACATATATACTCAAGTTAATAAGTCAACTATTGTCCACATTGATGGATTATATTTTATACTTGGAATTAGACCAGAATTTCCGTTTCAATTAAGATCTAAGGGTAGACCAAGATCAAAAAATAAAAAGATGGTAAAAGCCAACTCAGATAAAAATGTTAAAGAATATGTTCAAGAAGGTCAAACTCAAAAAATTCCTGAAAAATACTATGCTTTATATAAAAAACTACATACAAGTAAAATGCCAGTGTTTATGTCAGGCATGAATACAGATGTTCACGTTGCGCTTCATGGCTATCATAAATTTAGAAAAATCAAAATTCTAACTATCGAAGAATTCGAAAATTTAAAAAAATATCTATCCTCAATCGTAAAAATAGCTAATAATATGTATGAAACAATAGAATAATAATAAAAGTCATTTCGTTTTGAAATGACTTTACTTTTTTATGTTTTTTTAACTACTACTATTAATTGTGTACAACCTTGGATTCCATTATCTTTAATATATTCTTTAATAGTTTCTGCTTCAGCTGTATGTTTCGCAATCAGTTTTTCATCATTTAGGCGTTTTAATAACATATCAACTGTTTTAATCATTCCTTCAATTTCCGCTTCTGTCGATTCATTCACAGGAACTTGCATATCCCAAGCGTCTACAAAGTCAAATTTTGTGTTTTTATTAATTACATCTATGATTTCTTGCCTATTGTAGGTTTCATTATGAGTAATCCCAGTTTCTCGATCTAGTTTAGCGCTGAAATGATGAACCAGTAAGTGACTTATTTGTGCTTTATTAAGATTATCTTTCATCATTTCATTAAACAATAGATACCCTCCTGGTTTAACTAGAGCTTCCATAGCTTGGAATCTACCTAATATATCATCCAGATGATGAAGTGAATTAGATAAACACACAATATCAAAATATTCTTTAGGGAACCCGGTATTTATAATGTCTTTTTCGATTATTTTAATTTTATCATTTTTTTCAAAATATTTGCTAGCAATTTCTACTGCTTTGTCATAAATGTCAATACCTACTATTTTTTCATAGTCCTTGTACAAATAATCAATTAATCCAATAAAATTTCCTCTTCCAGTTCCAACATCCAAAATTTTTGCATTTAGGTTGTTTTTCAAAAATTCTCTAAGTTTTTCCATTTATGCCCTCCATATATAATAAAATTATACAATATTCAATTACAAATTCAAATGTTTTTTAGGATAGGCATATTTTTTGAAGTTTCATGATATAATTATTTAAACAACTTGGAGGCGCATATGAAAAAAACAGATTTGATTTTTATATCTATTTTTTTACTTTTTATTAGTATTTTAATTATTCCTTTTACAAGAGAGGGATTTGAAAGTCTAACTGACAGTTATCCTTATATAATGGGGTTCATAAAAACCGCTATTTTAGCTTCTATGGGAGAAATGTTAGCAAGTAGAATATCTGTTGGTAAATATTTATCAAGAAAAGGCATACTTCCTAGATTTATCATTTGGGGTATTCTTGGAATGGGATTCGTCTTAATGTTTAAAATCTTTGCTTCTGGTGTAACCGAAGCAATGAATTCAAATATTCTTCCTAATGTATCAGGATCTGGATTTTTTAGTAATTTATATAGAGCATTCATGATTAGTTTAATTATGAATATCGTCTTCGCACCTACATTTATGATTTTACATAGAATTACAGATACTTATATTGATTTAAGAAATAAGAATAAATCTAAAGTTTCTGTAAATCAAATCATTGAAAATATAGAGTGGAAAACCTTTTTTGGATTTGTAATATTTAAAACAATTCCATTATTTTGGATTCCTGCTCACACAATTACATTTATGCTACCAGAAAACTACCGCGTCCTAATGGCTGCTTTTCTTTCAATGGCACTTGGATTAATACTTACACTTTCAAAAATAAGTTCCAAAAAAGGAGTGGCAAATGAAATCGTTTCGTAAGGAATTGTGGTTTAAAACACAAAAAAGAAGAGAGTTTATAAATATAACTAAATCAATTGAAGAAGCGATAGCGGAAAGCAAGATATCCGAAGGTTTGGTTTTAGTTAATGCAATGCATATTACTGCTTCTGTTTTTGTTAATGACGATGAGAGAGGTTTGCATCAAGACTTTGAAAATTTTTTAGAAAAAGTCGCACCGGAAAAGCCACATAGTCAATACCTTCATAACGGTTATGAGGATAATGCGGATGCTCATATAAAAAGACAAATTTTTGGTAGGGAAGTAGTTTGTGCAATTACCAAGGGCGAACTAGATTTTGGCCCATGGGAACAAATATTTTATGGTGAATTTGATGGGTTAAGAGAGAAAAGAGTTTTAGTGAAAATAATAGGAGATTGATAAAAAACGGTGCATTTTTTACCGTTTTTTTAATATTCAATTAGAAATATGAACAAATATTCATATTTTTTCTAATAACCTATTGAAATAGATGCTTCATTTTGTTACAATGTTGTAAAATAATTAAATTGTTTAGGGGGAGAACATGACATATTTAATTTACATTGCATTAGGTTTAAGCTTACTAGCTATCTTTTATGCATTTTTTCTTTATCGCAAGGTATTAGAGGCTCCTATGGGAGATGAGGATGTAGTTAGAATAGCTGGCTACATTAAAGAAGGCGCAAACGCCTTTATCAAACGTGAATACTTGATTATCGTTATCTTTGTATTTGTTGCATTTTTTGTTATTTGGATTTCACCTTTAGGATTACATAGCGCTTTAGCTTTTGTCTTAGGTGCTGTCTTTAGCGCTTCTGCTGGATTGATTGGTATGAAGAGTGCAACTGATTCAAACTCAAGAACCGCAACTGCTGCAAAACATCATGGTATGCAGAGAGCTCTAGGTGTTGCCTTTAAAGGTGGTGCTGTAATGGGTATGTGCGTTGTTGGATTTGGGTTATTGGGAGTAATAATTGTATTCTCAATCGCAAATCAAGGTTTAGGCATTGAAGCATATCACGCAGTAGAAATAGCTGCTGGTTATAGTTTAGGTGCTTCAAGTATTGCGTTATTTGGTCGAGTTGGCGGCGGTATTTATACTAAAGCAGCTGATGTTGGCGCAGATTTAGTAGGGAAAATTGAAGCAGGTATTCCCGAAGATGATCCTAGAAACCCAGCGGTTATTGCTGATAACGTTGGTGATAATGTTGGTGATGTTGCTGGTATGGGAAGTGATCTTTTAGAATCCTATGTTAGTTCTATTATTGGGGCAGCAACTATTGGGGCTTTATGGTTCAGCGTTGAAGGTGTTATCTTTGTATTAATCGTTGCTGGATTTGGAATATTATCTTCTATTGTTGGTACTCTATTTGTTAGAGGTAAAGAAGGATCAAATCCACATAGAGCATTAAAACTTGGAACCTATGCTAGTGCTGGATTATTCGTTTTAATTGTTTTAATACTTAACTGGTATTTTGTATCTAAAGGTATATTTGATACTACTCATTTGGATTTCTTATATGGACCATTTATATCTGTTGTAATTGGTTTAGGTGTTGGATTATTTATTGCTTTTGTAAGTGAATTCTACACCGCTTCTGAATATCGTTTTGTAAAAGAAATTGCTAAACAATCAGAAACTGGACACGCTACAAACATCATAAGCGGTTTCGCAACCGGTATGCAAAGTACAGCTTTTCCAGTTATAATGATTGCTATTGGAACTGTTGGCGCTTTCCACTTTGGTGGTTTATATGGTATTGGTTTAGCGGCTGTTGGGATGTTAGGAACAGCTGGAATGACAGTATCTGTAGATGCATATGGACCTATCGCTGATAATGCTGGTGGTATTGCTCAAATGGCAAAGATGGATAAAGAAGTTAGAGAAATCACTGATAAACTAGATAGTGTTGGAAACACCACTGCTGCTATTGCAAAAGGATTTGCAATTGGTAGTGCTGCCTTAACGGCTTTAGCTTTATTTAGTGCCTTCACTCAAGCAGCTGGTTTAACTGGTATTGATATCACCAAACCTAATGTAATTGCTGGATTAATGATTGGTGGTATGTTATCCTTTCTATTTAGTTCACTTACTATTAAAAGTGTTGGTAGAGCAGCCAATAAGATGATTGATGAAGTTCGAAGACAATTCAGAGATATTCCTGGAATTCTTGAAGGAACTGCAATTCCTGATTATGCTGAATGTGTAAAAATTTCAACCGATGCTGCATTAAAAGAAATGATATTCCCAGCTTTACTTGCTATTGCAACTCCATTAGTAGTTGGATTTATATTTGGGGCTGAAGCTTTAGGTGGTATGTTAGCTGGGACATTGATAACGGGTATTGTGTTAGCAATCTTCATGGCTAATGCTGGTGGTGCTTGGGATAACGCTAAAAAATATATTGAAGCTGGTCATAATGGCGGACGAGGTAGTTTAGCTCATCAAGCTGGTATTACTGGTGATACAGTAGGTGATCCACTTAAAGATACAGCGGGACCAGCTATTGATATTCTAATAAAATTGATGACAACTATTAGCTTAGTATGTGCTACATTATTTGGTTCAGGTTTATTATAAACAAAAACAAAAAAGCCTAATTAAATTTAGGCTTTTTTTTAAAAAAAATATATCTACTTTTTTCGCATTTTTTTGTATAATCTTGTATAATATATAGATGAAAGGTTTGCTGGAGGTAACAAATGAAAACAAAAAAATCAAATCTATATGACAAATTAAATCATTTAACTTTAGAGCATCGTATTTTTGTTGTTATAGCTATTATCGGTATTATTTTTTCATTTTATACTGGAACATTAAATCTTATTCTAAATAAGGGAATCATTCCAATATTAGCATCATATCTAGCGGGAATATTGACAATTATAATTCTTATAGTAACTTTAAAAAAGCAGACTTATGACAATTACGCTTTTATTGGATTAATATTGTTACCGATAATAATATATCCTTTGATTTGGATAACCTCTGGAGGATCAACTGGTATAATGCCATTAGCCTATATTTTAAATATATTGTTTATTCCATTGGTGCTAAAGCGAAAAAAAGCAAAAATTGTTCTTCATGTAAATATTGTTACATTAGTAAGTCTTTTGCTAATTGAGTCATTTTCACCAAATACAATCACGCCTTATTCCAACTCAACAATCAGAATTATTGATATTAGTTTTGTTTTACTTATAATCATTGGTAGTGTATATTTATTAGCTACGATTCTAAACCTAGAGTACAAGAATAAAATTGAATCATTAAGTATAACTCAGAAACAACTTAAAGCCCAATCAATCACCGATGAATTAAGTGGATTATTCAATCGAAGACATATTAAAGATGTGCTGACAAATAACCTAAACAACAATATAAAAATGTCGATAGTTATGGTGGATATTGATGATTTTAAAAACATAAACGATACCTTTGGCCACTCCGTAGGTGATCGTGTAATCATAACAATCTCCGAAGTATTAAAAACCACAAATCCAGCTGGTAATGTTGTTGGTAGAATTGGTGGAGAAGAGTTTTTGATAATCTTTGAAAACGATGATATTAATTCAGTTATTGTTCAAGCCGAAAAACTTCGAGCTAAAATTGAATCACTAACAATAAAGGACGTTACATATCCAGTAACGATTAGTCTAGGCACCTATGACACTGTGGAGCATGACTCAATAGATAATATTTTAGTTGAAGTTGATAAGTGTTTATATGAAGCAAAAAAACTTGGGAAAAATAAAGTAGTCAGTTTTTCTAAAAATCAAAAGTAAAGCGTGAATATAATCACGCTTTTTTTATATGTATTTATATCTCAAAATAACAACTGTGTTTTATAATTTTACTGCTTCACCCTAAACAAAACGTTCTATATGTAATATAGCAGATATTATTGGTGAAGACTAGCGAATTAGCAGAAATTATGATAGACTAATATTAACGTAAAGATAGAGAGGTATATTATGAATTTTAATGAATTTAAATATCAGAGACCTGATATTAAAAAAGTACAAAAAGAATTAGCAGATTTGACTGCATTAATCGGCGAATCAGAATCTTTGGAAACCGAATTAGTAGCTATCCAAAAAGTGTTCGATATAATGGATGAAATAGACACTTTGGAAAACCTAGCTAGTATTAGAAACGCAATAGATACAACCGATAAATTCTATGAGGCAGAACAAGACTTTTTTGATTTAAGTTCTCCAAATCTTCAAGAATCTTATCAAGCATTCAACAAAAAACTATTAGTTTCTAAAAACCGTGAAGGATTAGAGAATAAATTAGGTAAACTAATTTTCGAACAAACTGAATTATCTCAAAAAACCTTCAAACCAGAAATTATCCCTGACTTACAAAAAGAAAACCAATTATCTACTGAGTACTCAAAACTATTAGCTAGTGCTAAAATTGAGTTTGATGGTGGAGTTTACAATCTAAGTCAAATGGGTCCATTTTTGCAAAAACCAGAGAGAGATACTAGACATAGAGCTCAATTAGCTGTATCAGGATTTATGTCTAAAAATGAAGTTTCTCTTGATAGAATTTACGATGAAATGGTTAAAATTAGAACAGAAATCGCACATAAGTTAGGATATAAAAACTATGTACAATTAGGCTATGATCGTTTAGGTAGAACTGATTATAATGCTAGTGATGTTAAACAATATCGCGACCAAGTATATGAGCATATAGTTCCACTCGCAAAAGAGTTAGCTGATAGAAAAGCTAAAAGAATCGGTATCACAGATTATAAATCATACGACTTAGCTTTATCATTCAAATCAGGCAACCCTAAACCGCAAGGTGATCGTGCTTGGCAAGTTGAAAAAGCAGTCAAAATGTATGATGAATTATCACCAGAAACTGGTAAATTCTTCCACAGAATGGTTGATATGAATGTTCTAGAATTGGACGCTAAACCTGGTAAATCAGGTGGCGGCTGGTGTACATTTATTCCTAAATACTCAACACCGTACATATTCGCGAACTTTAATGGTACTGCCCATGACGTTACAGTTTTGACTCACGAAGCAGGACATGCTTTCCAAGTGTACCAATCAAAAGACTTAATTCCAAATTATCGTTGGCCAACACTTGAAGCTTGTGAAATTCATTCAATGAGCATGGAATTTATAACTTGGCCATGGATGAAGAACTTCTTTATCCAAGACACAGAAAAATTTAAGTTCCAACATCTATCTTCTTCTTTGACATTTTTACCTTATGGTGTTTTAGTAGATGAATTCCAACATGAAATATATGCTAAGCCAGAAATGACTCCAGATGAAAGAAAAGCTATTTGGAGAAGTCTTGAAAAGAAATACCTTCCTTACAAAGATTACGGTGATGATGCATTCTTAGAAAAAGGTACCTATTGGTTTAGACAAGGTCATATTTTTAGTTCTCCATTCTATTACATAGATTATACATTAGCTCAAGTTTGTGCTTTCCAATATTTTGTTAAATCAAGAGAAAACCACAAATCAGCTTTCGCTAGTTACCTAGCTTTATGTAAATTAGGTGGATCTAAAGCTTTCACTGGTTTAGTAGAAAGCGCTGGTTTAGATAATCCTTTCAAAGCTGGAACAATTGCAAAAGTAGTTGCACCTATCAAAGCATATCTAAACAGTGTAGATGATATGAAATTATAATAATAAAAGGCTAGCAATAGCCTTTTTAATTATATGTTTAAGGAGTTAAAATGAAAAGAATTCTTATAATTGGTTCTCCAGGTAGTGGAAAATCTACATGTTCAAAAATACTAAGTAAAATCCTTAATTATCCTATACTGCATTTAGATAGGATTTTTCATATTGATAATTATAACCAAATATCTAGAGAAGAATTAAAAGTAAAAATAAAACAGTTTATAGATCAAAATGAGAACTACATTATCGATGGTAACTACACAGGAACACTAGAACTTAGAACAGAGTCAGCCGATACTATTATTTATTTTGATATTGAACCTAAAATCTGCCTTAAAAATATATTAGATAGGATTAAAAAAAACAAATCTAGAGATGATATAGCCCCTGGTTTCGACAATAGTATTATCGACCCTGAATTTATAGAGTATGTGAAAAAATTTAATGTAAATGTTCAACCTAGAATTGAAAATATTCTTAATAAGTACACAGTAGAAATCATTAGAATTAAAAATTATAAAGAACTAGAAGATTTTTACAATTCTTTTAAAAAATAAACGCAATCTAATTGTTAATTATCATATTATGTTATATAATTACAAATATAAGGAGTGATAATTATGAACAAAAAATTAGAAGATGCAATAAATACTCAACTTAACTTTGAAATTGAATCTGCATTTGTATATTTAGCAATGAAGAACTATTTAGAAAGTCTATCTTTAGATGGATTTGTTAATTGGTTTGACATCCAATTTCAAGAAGAAATGGCACACGCTCAAAAATTTATGAATTTTGTGAATGAACGTGATGGCCGTGTTGAAATTAGAGGTTTCGAAACACCAAGAAATGAATTTGAATCTGTATTAGAGGTTTTAGAAGTTTCACTAAACCACGAAAAAGAAGTTACTAGAAGAATCAATAATCTAATGAAATTAGCTATTGAAGAAGCAGATTATGCAAGTGTAAGTCTTTTAAACTGGTATATTGACGAACAAGTTGAAGAGGAAGATAATTTCTCTAAACTAATTGCTAAAGTTAAACTACTTAAGGGTTCTGGACTTTTCATGTTAGATAAAGAACTAGCAACAAGAGTATTCGTACCGATTGTAAAATAGAATTATCTCTATAGATAGGGGTATTTCTAGTAAATTGTTAACAAAAAAAAGACGAGAAATCGTCTTTTTATTTATTTTGTTGGTTGAATATAACTGAAAATATATTTTATAAAGAAAAAAAACTGTATTAGTATTCCAATCCCGCTAATACCCATTATAACTAATGTTGTAACTCCCTCATATCTAATTCCCGTTGTAGCTCCTATAGGATTACTACTGTAATCTGCAAAAAAAGTACCTTGACTTCCAAAAATAAATATTATACCCAAAAGTGCTAGAAAAATTAAGATGTTAAAACGAACTGCAAATTTTTTACTCATAATAGGCTCTCTTATAATGAGTATAACATATTTTATAAAAACTTTATAATAAATTTTTAAGATTTATGTTTATTTTGTTAAATATAAATAATAACAATGCAATTGACATAGTTTACAATGTAATAGGTGCTTACTTGTGAACAAGAGTGTTCTTCCCTATCAGTGCAGCTAAATAAACTTTAATGAATAATAAAAAAACCTTAAATTTTTAAGGTTTTTTTTGTTATTTCATTTTATTATTATTTTATAGCTGTATTAATATTGTTATGGTAAACTACAAACCTAGTAAATACGAATTCAGTAACAAAATTAACTAACATTGTTCCTATTAAAACTACGTATTCATTCCAACCAATACTCGTACTCGTTAAAGCGTCCCCCCACCAAGTTGATAAAGGTGTAAATACTGCGTAATAACAAGCAACCTTAAACATCGCCAATGGGATGTTTGCAGCTGATTTGAATGTGAATTTACGGTTTAAAGTAAAATTCCATAACACCGATAAAGTTAGAGCGATTAAATATGCTGGCCAATACTTCATTTTAGCAATTTCATGTAATAGTGTAAATGAAATCACTTGAATTATTCCTGCAGAGATTGAGAATAAAGTGAACTTTAAAAAATGGATTAAATTATCTTTTTTTGTTAACACTATATCTTGTTTTTTATTCATGAGTTCCCTCTTCTAAGTTTCTAATATATTTATCCATTTCAAGAGCCGCTTCTTTACCAGCGCCCATTGCTAAAATTACAGTAGCTGCACCACTTACAATATCTCCACCAGCAAATACTCCTGGTATTGAGGTTTGATATTCATTAACTACTATTCTGCCTCTAGAATCTGTTTCTAGATTTGGGGTAGCCTTTTTTATGATAGGATTTGGACTCTGTCCAATTGAAATTATGCTTGAATCTATTTCAAAGGTTTTAAACTTATTGGTAGGTATTGGTCTTCTCCTACCAGAAGCATCCTCTTCTCCTAGTTCCATAATTTCACATTTAACTTCTTTAAGTCGGTAGTTTTCACCGATATATTCAACTGGATTTAATAATAGTCTTAAGTCTATGCCTTCTTCAATAGCATGATGAACTTCTTCTAATCTTGCTGGAAGAGCATTCATGTCTCTTCTATATAATACAAAGACATTTTCAGCACCTAGTCTTTTAGCGGTTCTAGCGGCATCCATGGCTACATTTCCTCCACCTACAACTGCGACATTTTGTCCGATTCTTACAGGAGTTGGTGCTTCAGGAAATCTATTTGCTTTCATAAGGTTAACCCTAGTTAGAAACTCGTTAGCGAAATATATCCCGGTCAAGTTTTCCCCTTTAATACCTAGGGACTTTGGTAATCCTGCCCCGTTACCTAAAAATACTGATTTATATTTGTATTCATTTAATAATTGATCAATAGTTATCGATTTTCCAATAATAACATTTTTATAAAAGTTAACTCCAAGTTCTTTAACTTTGTTAATTTCTTTATCCACTATTGATTTTGGTAATCTAAAATCTGGGATTCCATATTTCAAAACTCCACCAAACTCATGGAGAGCTTCATAAATATCTACAGTATATCCCATTCTTCTTAGGCTAGCTGCGGCACTTAGCCCTGCTGGCCCACTACCAACTATAGCTACTTTGATATTGTTTTCAATTATACATTCATCAATTTTTAAATCGTTTTCTAAAGCATAATCTCCCAAAAATCGTTCTAACGCTCCAATAGAAACGCTTTTACCTTTAAGTGATAGAATACAAGCTTCTTCACACTGTTTTTCTTGAGGACAAACTCTACCACATACAGATGGAAGAATATTTGATTTGTATATTGTAAAATAGGCTTCACTCAATTCTTCTCCATTAATTTGCATAATAAATTTAGGTATATCAATATTAACTGGACAAGCTTTAACACATCTTGGGTTTTTACAATCAAGACATCTGCTAGCTTCTATTTTAGCTAATTCTAGATCATATCCTAGAGCTACTTCACAGAAGTTAGTACTTCTTTCTTTGGCTTCCTGTACCGGCATTATTGTTCTGTCTATTTTCATGCTATTTACCCAACTTCAATTTACAGATATGTGTTTCTTCTTCTTTGTAATAGTTTTGTCTGGCCATTAATTCATCAAAATCAACACCTTCAGCTGGAAAGTCTGGTCCATCAACACAAGCAAATTTAGTTTCACCATTTATTGTTACACGGCAATTACCACACATGCCCGTTCCATCTATCATAATTGGGTTTAAAGAAACATCTGTTTTTATGTTATATTTTTTGTTTAAAGCAACGGTGTTTTTCATCATAATAAGCGGACCAATAGCTATAGATAAATCATACTTTTTTGTTTGGTAAAGTTCTTCAGCGACTTGAGTCACAAAACCTTTTGTTCCAAATGAACCATCATCAGTTGCATAGTAAATGTTTTCACAAAACTTTTTGTATTCATCGATTAAGATTAAATGTTCTTTAGTTCTACCACCAATAATTAAATCAACTTTGGCGCCTAGTCTCGCGTATTCTTTAAGCTGAGGAAATAATGGCGCAGATCCTACTCCGCCGGCTATTCCTACAACTGTTTTAACTTCTCTAATGTGGGTAGGTTGTCCTAGAGGACCTACCACATCAAATAAACTATCGCCAACCTTTTTTTGACTTAACAAGGTTGTTGAATAGCCTAGTTTTTGATATATAATTGTTATATTATCTTCTTTAGTTTCTACTATAGTTAATGGAATTCTTTCGCCAACTTCATCAACTCTTACAATTAAGAAATTTCCTGGTTTAGCATTTTTCGCTACTAGTGGCGCTTTAATAACCATTAATTCCACATCAACATTTAGTATTTCTTTCTTTTCAATTATGTACATTCTTGGCTCCTTAAGGTAAGTAAGTTGTTTGATTATAAGATAAAAGAATTTTTACCTCTTATGTATTTTATAATAATTTAGATATAAGGTCAATGAATAAATGACAATATATAATTTATATATTCCAACGAAAATCACAAATTGTAAGTTGATTCATAATATCACTACTTCAAAAAAATAAAAGACCAAGAGATCAATCCCTTAGTCATAGTATAAATAAAGTGCTTTTTTGTCCCGTTTTTATCGATTAGTTTTTGAACGTTTAAAAAACAATCGTTTCTTAGTATATACTTGTTTGAAACTTTTTGAACCAATTTTAATTCTAGGATCAATTAACGTATTTAAGATATCTATTACTAAAGAAAAAACTAATGCAAAACTCATATAAAATACCGCTACCAGTATGGCAATTGGGATATTTATATTTACATAATTTCCAAACCCAAATCCTACTATTAGATTATCATAAAATAGATTAGCTACTCCTTGAATGTTATAAATAATTTCAACCAGAAATGAGCTACCCAAAACAAATAAGAATGAATTAGATATTTCTGGAAAAATAGCAACAATTGCGTTTTTAGAAGCATGGCGAAGTATACATTGTAGCTTTGTTAGGCCTTTAGTTCTAGCAAGTAATAAATACTCTTCGTGCATCGCATCTGCAATCTCACCACGAACAAGTTGAATAATTTTTGAAAGCGGCCATAATGACAAAGCTAACACAGGAATAACTAAACCCTTTAGCGCTACAATAGGGTCAGTCGTTCCAACGGGGTATAATGACGGTACTACTTTTAATCCCCAACCTAACGACAGCATTAATAACCACACAGCAATAAAACTTGGTAAAGAACTTAATATAGTACTTAATGTGCTAATCAACTTATCAATCCAAGTATTCTTATTCATTCCAGCTATTGTTCCTAAAACAAGACCACCCGTTACAAAAAAGATTAAAGATGCTATGGTTATTGTTAAAGTGTAATGAACTTTTTCAAAAACTATTGGCCAAGCTGGGTCTCCCAAATTTGAGTAACCCCAATCCCACTTAGTTACTATATTTGTAAAATAAATAACAAACTCAGACCAAATAAATGGTAAAAATTCCAGTAATTTTACATCTCCGTAGTATTTTTCTATCATTGCCAACCAAATACTAAAAAATAATAGTGTAATTATTATAACTATAGTAACAAATATAAGTATTACCCTATTAATAATGTGTCTTAACATAGGTTTCTCTCTTTCATGTGAGTAACTAGATTAACTGTTTTTTTTATAATAAAAATTCATAGATTTCATATGAACCTTTTACATTATATCACAAATTAATTACTTTTAAAATCAACTTTCGGTTGAATTTAAGCCTAATTTCTGCGTTTTAAACAATTTCAATAAAAAATGTTAGTTAAACACAATCTTTTTGTGTCTAACTAACATCTTATTTATCAATAATAAATATTTATTTTGAATAGAAAGTCTTTATATTCTATCCTAAAGCTACATCTAGTAGCATCATTACCGCAAACCCAATCATAGCTCCAACAGTCGCTACTTTTGAAGTTTTCAGCATTTGTGATTCTGGAATTAATTCTTCAATAACAACATAGATCATAGCTCCAGCTGCGAACGCTAATGCATATGGTAAAAAGTTTCTCATTGAAATTGCTAATATTGCACCTAATACCCCGGCAATTGGTTCAACAATACCACTGTATTGTCCAATCATAAAGGCTTTTCCTCTAGGCATACCTTCTCTTCTTAAAGGAATACTTACTGCAGCACCTTCTGGGAAGTTTTGGATCCCTATCCCAATCGCTAATGCAATTGCTGCTCCTACTGAAGCTCCAGGTAAACCAGCTGCAGCTGCACCAAATGCAACTCCAACAGCTAATCCTTCAGGTATATTATGAAGCGTAATAGCTAAAACTAATAAAGTAGATCTTTGCCAAGAACTTTTCACGCCTTCTTTATGGTTTGACTCTTGATGTAAATGTGGTAAAAGTCTATCAACAATCATTAAAAATGCTCCCCCTGCTAAAAAACCAATAACTGCAGGAACCCAAGGAATCATTCCTAATTCTTCTGCTAATAATATTCCTGGATTTAGTAAACTCCAAAATGAAGCAGCAATCATAACTCCAGCACTAAATCCTAACATTCCGTTTAGAATATTTAGATTTATTTTAGCAAATGGAAATACGAGAGCAGCCCCTGCAACAGTCATAAAATATGTAAATGCAGTACCAACTAATGCTGCTACAATGGGATTTATGCTTTCAAAAAACTCAATCATGTAATTTCCCCCTTTTTCTCTAAAATTATATCATAAATATTGGCAATTGTGTTTTACATAAGCATATTTTTTTGCATAAATAAAAAAAACTGACATTTGGCATGTCAGTTTTTATTTACTATTTAGATTTCTTTTCAGTTTTTTTTGGTTCTTCAACTAGTTTTTTTACTGCTTTTTTTGGTGCTTCCGGTTTTTTATCTTTTCCTAGAAAACTAGGTAATTCCATACCAGTCATTTTGAACAAATCACTCATCGGTGGTATAGCTTTAATTAACCCTGATGCGAAGTTAGCAGTTTGAGTTTTACCATCCGCAGCTTGTCCGCCATCCCAAACAGTAACTTTATCAAATTTCAAGTTCTTAATTGCTTCAACTTGAATTCCAACTAATGTTTCAAGTTTATCAGCAATTAAATATTGAATAGCTGATGCTGAATCATTTCCTGATGCTTTTACAAGTTCCATGAACCCAGCTGCTTGTTTAGAAAGAATATCAAAAGTACCACGTGCTTCAGCTTCCATTTTAGAATAGATACCATCTGCTTCACCTTTAGCTTTTCTTCTTGTTTCTTCAGCTATTGCTTCGGCTTCAATTACTTTTTTAAGTTTTTCGATTTCTGATTTAATAATAACGTCAGCTTCTAATGATGCTTTTTCTCTAGCAGCTCTTGCAAGCTCAGCTTCTTTTTCAGCTACATATGATTCTTCTAAAGCTTTTGCAGATGCGATTTTTTCAGCTGCAGTTGCTCTTCTTAAAGATTCAGCTTCAATTTCTCTACGTGTTGCGTCTGATTTAGAAATATCTCCTAAAGATTTATTTTCCCCTTCAATTGCTAAAGCATCTGCTGTAGCCACTTGAATTCTTTGATCTCTATGAGCTTCTGCTTCACCAATTGATCCATCACGGTTTCTTTCGGCTACTGATTTTTTAGCGTCATTTATCGCTTTCGATGCTGCTTCTTTTCCTAATGCTTCAATATATCCTGATTCATCATTGATATCAGTAACATTAACGTTGATTAAACGTAGTCCAATTTTCTTTAATTCTGTTTCTACATTATCAGAAACTGCTTCTAAGAATTTGTCTCTGTTTGTATTTATATCTTCAATATCCATTGTCGCTATAACCAAACGTAATTGTCCGAAGATAATATCTTTTGCCAATTCTTGGATTTCAGTTAATTGTAATCCTAGTAAACGTTCAGCTGCATTTTGCATTACTGCAGGTTCTGTAGATATACCAACTGTGAATCTTGAAGGCACATCGATACGGATATTTTGACGTGATAAAGCTTGAGTTAAGTCTACACTAATTGATAGTGGAGTTAAGTCTAGATATTGATATGCTTGAATAAATGGATACACAAATTTTGCACCACCATGAACACAAGCTGCTGATTTACTTGAACCATCAGCGTTGACTCCTACTTTACCATATACTACTAAAATTTTGTCCGATGGACATTTTCTAATTCTCGAAACAATAAAGACTAAAACCATAAATACAATTACTACAATTGCAACTACTAGTCCTATTGCATCTCCTGCTGCTAAAATTCTTAACATACTTTATATCTCCTTTTTATAATTTTTTAACAACTAATGTTGTTTCATTTTCTAAACTAATTATTTTTACTTCTGTTTTTGACATAATATCTTCTTTTTCTTTAGTTATAGCATCTACCTCAACCATTTTACCTTGGTGAGTAAATATAACTTTCCCTTTGCCAATAGCATTTTTAGGAACTCTTATATATACCACTGCGGTTTTACCTACAGCGCCTTTATAATCTAGGTTTCCTGATGATTCAAGTTTCATTGTAGCTTTCATAGCCATAGCTAATAAAACACTCGCTATTGCTCCTGCAATTATCCCAATTACAATTGCTAACCATACACTAACATCGTCTGCTAATAGATAAACTGTCCAACCACCAATACTAAAGAATGCTAGTACACCTCTGATCGTTAGAATCCTTAATCCACTTATTGATATAATCGAATCATGATTATAACCGTCAACATCTCCGGTTCCATCAACGTCATCAAAATCAATATCTCCGTCAAAATCGATATCAATATCTACATCCCCATCAAAAGATTCTGCACCATCCATACCAATTAACATTAGGATGATAAATATAACCATAATTATTGTAGCTGATATCGCTACTATAAATGATACTTGTTGAAGATTTGATAGGTTATCCCACCACATAATTTTACCCCCTTATAATGAAATGACTCTTTATATATTTTATCACAGAAATCAAGAAAAACATATAAAACTCACTAAATATTTGTGGAAATATCACAATTCAATTTTAGACTAATTTATATGTTTTATTTATTAAGTACAATAAGCAATATATAAAACAATTTTTATACCGTTTTTTCAGATTTTAACAGTTGTTTATTGCGATAGTATAATACTATATCTACAGAAACCATTAAAGCGTTTAACATATACAGTGCAATAACAAAGTCTTTATTATACATAAATTTATGAATTATCCCAAATATATATCCAAGCACTACTACATACATAAATATTAGACTCTTACCTTTAATACTTTTACTTTTTATACTTTTATATATTGATAATGGCCATGCAAAGCCAAAACACAATAACATACCTATTTCAAATACGCTCATATTGTAACCTCCTGATATATCAAGAAATATTATATCATTTTTCGAATATTATTATACTAACTATTAAAAAAGTTTAATCTAATTGGACAGAGATTAAACTTTAATCATTGTTTATAATAGTTTCAAATATCTCTAATTCTTTAATACCAAGTTCAGTTAGTTTGTAGATGCCCCTATCAACTCTTTCAAACCATTGATAATAGTTTTTATATAATATATGAGTAGCTTTTTTATTCTTTGTTAATTGGGTAATTTCTTTGGTTGCTAAAGGCCCATCTTTTAAAGTAATAGCTATATCTATGGCTTGTTCTCTATATACAGTAACAATTTTCTTTCTTGTACTACCCCCGATATTAACAGCTGTTTTTCTTTCAGTAAATTCTTTCAGCAACATCTTCTTTTTCTTGTTATTTTGTCTAAAAGCATACTCTTTAGGGTCTAGTAATACATCTACTTTATTCTTTTCAACATCTACTACAATTAATCCTAAACGCAGTCTGTGGAGCAAATGTATTTTTTCTCTAAAAGCTTTACTTCTAATAGTTTTATATCCAGGGTTAAAAATCGCCAAATATACGTTATCGTATAACCTTTGACGATTACAACCTTGATACAATAACTTCATAGATAGATTCTTCTTCATCTCTACAATAAGAACTGTGTCATCTTTTTTAGCTACAATATCCACATTTAAAACTTCTGCTTTTACATCATAGCCCAACTCATTAAGGTATTCTTTAATTGGGTTAAACATATCTTTTTCGAGCATAATATCTCCTGTCTTAGTCTTTAGGGTCGATTATCAAAGTCTTGAAAATCTGTTATTTGCATCATGAACCATTCTTTAGTATTATCAATTCCGCTTTCTGATTCTATTGTATCCAATAAATCCTCTATAGTGGCTATTTCAAATTTATATGTATTAAAATATTCACTCATTATATCATAGAATTTTTCATTGTCCCCATCTAAAAATTCATCAACATAGTATCTAAACATTGAAGGTCCATGGTAATAGATTAAGTATGCATAGAGATCTCCAAATTCATCTACTTTTTGCAAGAGAGAATCTCCGACAGACATTTCATATCTTTCAGTAAATCGATCCTGTAGACTACTACGATAATCTAATTGGTTGTTATACCCTTCCATTCCATATAAATTATAGTAATATAACGATTCCATGTATGTTGTAACTGCTTCATCAAGAAATGATTCATCTGATTGATCGTTACCAACCATTGAATAAAACCATTGATGGATTATTTCATGAACTACCGTTCCTATACTTATATCATAGCTACAATATATAACACCACTGCTTTCCATACCATAATAGTTTCCATATTCTAAAGTGAAATTGTCATAGGGATAATTACCAATTTCAGTTTCAAAAAAATCAAATGTATTTGTTAGGGCTTCTTTAGATAAATTTAACTCAGATTCAGTTAAGTCTTTAAGTGAATATATTTGGAATATTCTATTCCCAACTATATGATCATAAACACTATAATTTGGTGATGCACTAAATGAAAAGTCTCGTGCGTTTTTAATTTCATATTGGCTTATTTGACGATTATCTTCATCTCCCTGAAAAATCAAGTTTCCCCCGGTAGCTATTTCATATGAGTTTGGTGTATTGATGATTACATAGTAATCGCCAACTTCATTGTAATATGATTCTCCTCTAAAGGTGAATGCATCTATATTCCAACCTTCATCATCATATATCGCAACAAAAGGATAGAAAAACATGGTTAGATAATAATCCCCATAGTCAGCTATTCTTCCGTGGTCCCAGTAATCAAACTCATATTTAAATTGAATATTAATCCTTTCACCCTTTTTAAGAGTTTTATCTAATTCAACATATATTTGTGTGTTGTCTGCACCTTTAATCTCATATTCACAATCCTTATCATTGATTGATAGAGATTGTAAATCAACATTGTAGTCCCTTGAACTAGGGTTATCTGCATTTGGATATAAAGTAATATATAACTCGTCTAAATCATAGTCATCATTCTTAAAATACAACTCTCCTTCCACTTTTAAAGAATCACTATCTTCATCTAAATAGATATCTAAAGTGTAAACATTGTTATCAGTGCTGTATTTAGGGTCATTATTACATCCCAGCAAGAAAAGCGATAAAAGCAAAACTATTATCAGTTTCTTCATATAATCCCCTCCTTATGCTTAAGAAACAAGTAGTAACGAAATAACTATGTGTTGTTAAACAATTATAACATTTTAATAATATTATAAAAAATCACAATAATATTGTATTTAAAAACATTATTATACCAAACTGTAATATAATGTTTATAAGAATAGATTGAAACGAGGTATTTACATGAATAATCCCTACTATAATACGCGCAATTGTGTCCATGCTAAAAATGGTGTTGTAGCTACAAGCGAAGGATTAGCTGCACAGGCTGGTTTAGAAATCCTCAAAAAAGGTGGAAATGCAATTGATGCAGCTGTAGCTACAGCTGCTGCTTTAACGGTCGTCGAACCTTGTAGCAACGGTATAGGTAGTGATAATTTTGTACTTGTATACTTTAAGGATAAACTATATGGCATGAATAGTTCTGGCTACAGTTCTAAAAATATATCAATTGATAAATTGAAAGCCAGAGGTTATACTGAAATGCCTAAAGCTGGCATTATCCCAATCACAATACCAGGAACTCCTAAAGGCTGGGCTAGATTGATTGAGAGATTTGGTAATCTTAGTCTATATGAAGTTTTAAAGCCAGCTATCGCATTAGCTAGAGATGGTTTTTCACTTGGTAATTCAGTTGGTTGGTACTTTGATAATGCAATTGCATATTATCAAAAACAGAATACAACAGACGAGTTCAAACACTTCTTTGATGTGTTCACAAAAGCAGGAAAAAGATATCGTGCTGGTGATATATTTCAAAGCGATGATTTAGCTGATACTTTAGAATCAATCGGTAAAACAAATAGTGATAGTTTTTATAAAGGTCATCTAGCTGATAAAATTGTAGAATTTATGATAAAATATAATGGCTTTATCGATCATAGTGATCTTTCGGAATATGACTGTGAGTTTGTAGAACCAATTAGTATTAACTATAAAGGTTATGATATATGTGAAATACCACCTAACGGTCAAGGTATTACTGCGTTAATGGCTTTAAATTTGCTCAAAGACAAAACTTTTACTCAAGGCACAGTTGAAACAACTCATAAACAAATAGAAGCCCTTAAAATAGCATTTAGTGACACTTTAAAATATGTTACGGATCCAAAATTTATGAAAATGAATAAAGACTTTTTATTGAGTGATGAATATATTAAACTTCGTAACAAGGATTTAACAGATAAAGCGCTGCTTCACGAACCTATCGACTACGCAAAAAGTGGCACAGTATACTTAGCCACAGCTGATAAAGATGGTAACATGGTTTCTTTTATTCAAAGTAACTATATGGGATTTGGTTCTGGTATCGTAATTGACGGCACAGGAATATCTATGCAAAATCGTGGTCATACATTTAAGTTAGACCCTAATCACTATAATTGTTTAAAACCAAGAAAAAGAACCTATCATACTATTATTCCTGGATTTATTATGAAAGATAATAAAGCAGTAGGTCCATTTGGAGTAATGGGTGGCTTTATGCAACCCCAAGGGCATCTACAAGTTGTGATGAATATGATTGATTTTAAAATGAATCCTCAAAGTGCATTGGATGCACCTAGATTTAGATGGGATCAAAATCTAGATGTAAGTCTAGAAAACACTTTTAGTGAAGATATTCTAAATGCACTAAAAGAAAAAGGACACGCTATTAAATTTGAACCTAGAGGTGATAAATTTGGTAGAGGTCAAATTATACTAAAGAAAGATGACCACTACCTAGCAGGAACCGAAACTAGATGTGATGGTCACATATCATACTACTAAATATAAGGAGTCTCCATGAAGAAAATCGTAGCGCTACTAACATTAATCATTACAATTTCATTTGTCAGTTGTGGATTTGAACCAAGTATAACAACTTCCACATCAACTGAAACAACAGTCGAATCGATTACCCAAGACGCAACTACGGTGTCAACGAACTCGTCAACGACTGAACCAACAACGGTGTCAACGACTGAAATTGATACAACACCTGACGAAAGACATGATTTAATAAACGAAGAGTTCGCAACTTTTGAATTATTACTTCCAAATGAAATAAGTGCAAATTTTACTATGCCTTCAATGACCAATGAGGATATCACAGTTCTCTTCTTTCAAGATGATATACTTTTTGAAACAAATAAATTTATATATATACCTAGCGCGCTAGGTGTAAATAGTAACCTCAAAGTAAAATTAACCTACCAAGGAATAACCATTACTAAAGAATATTCTATTTTTTCCACAAGGGATGATTTGCTCTATAGCCAATATCTAATTGAACAAGGGTTCAACGAGATAGACTTATTATTAGATGAAGAATTGCCAGCAGTTATTGAATCAGACTTAAAAATACCTGACGTTAATTTTCTTGGAGCTAGGATTACCTTTAGTACTGAAACATCAAGAATTTATAATAATTATTTTATTTTTCCGTTTCCACTCCAAGATACTAACTTTACATTGACGGCTAAAATTGAATATCGCGAAGTAATAAGATTCGTTGACTATACCATCACAATGAAAGGTCTGTCTAATTTATCAAGAATATCAGAAATCTTTATAGTTACAGAAGGCTATCAGGCAGTTACATCAAAAGATATCTATATAAATGCTTCATTCTCACTTTTCTCCTATGATGATGATTTAAATCAAATCCCTATACTTACTAATCAAAATATTAAAATTAGGGGTAGAGGTAATTCTACATTCTATATGCCTAAACAATCATTCCGTATCAAGTTTGGCTCAAAAACTCCATTACTTTTCGATAATTCAGAATCTGATTGGGTTTTATTAGCTAATTTTACTGACCATACATTGATTAGAAATTATTTAGCTCATAGTTTATCTGAGAGTATGAACATGGCATTTACACCGGCTGCAGCATTTGTAGATGTATACTTTAATGGTGAATACGTCGGAAACTACATGTTAACAGATCAAATAGAAGTTACTAATGATCGGGTAGATATCGAAGAACATTCATTAGATATAGATACTGGTTACTTACTGGAAATGGACAAAAGACTGGACGATTTAACCCTTGAGGGTATAGAAGGTGTTGATTTCTTCATTATTTATGGAATTCCATATGTGATTAAATCACCTAAAACTGATTCTTATTATTATTCCAAAGAGCAATTTAATTTCATACAGGATTACATTTGGCAAGTTCATATGGCATTACTTAATAAACAAGATTATTCAGACCTTATTGATGAAGCAACATTTATTGATTGGTTTATAATTCAAGAACTATTCAAAAATGTTGACTCCGGCTTTTCAAGTGTTTATATGTACAAAGATAAAGGTGGAAAACTTAAAATGGGTCCGATTTGGGATTTTGACCTATCAACGAGCAATCCCGGACATTTGTCGGATGATTTGAGAGTTCCAGAAGGTTGGTATACTTCATTACCTTATAAAAATATTTGGTACACCTATCTTATGGAATATGATAGCTTTCGACAAAATTTAAAAACGAGATGGAACGAAATTTATGACTATCAAATTAAAGACTTATTAGATAGTGTTTATCCAGTAGCCAATTCTATAGCTAAATCAAGATATTTAAATTTCGAACTCTGGGATGTAATTGGTAAATGGGATGACTGGTATACAAGTCCTGAGGTTTTAGCAGCGGTCACCTATGAAGAGCAAGTTAAACTACTATACGATTATCTATACATTAGAAGTCTTTGGCTTAACGAAGAAATAAATAGGTTTAAATAAACTATAATAACTACATAAAAATATAACAAAAAGCAACTATTCGGCATAACCAAATAGTTGCTTTTTACCTTTTAGAAGTCTTCATTGATAAAAATGCCGCGTTTAAAAAGGCATTTTTTTGATACTTAAATTAAAAATTTTATATATTTTGTGATTGTAATGCTGTAATCGCAGCAACTGCGACTATATCTTCAGAACAGCATCCTCTTGATAAATCATTAACTGGTCTGCTTAACCCTTGAGTAATTGGACCATAAGCCTCTGCATTGGCTAATCTTTCTACTAACTTATAGCCAATATTTCCTGCTTGTAAATCAGGGAATACTAATACGTTGGCACAGCCAGCCACATTACTTAACGGAGCTTTTATTTTAGCTACTCTAGGTACGATAGCTGCGTCAAGTTGAAATTCACCATCCACTTTTAAATTTGGATACTTGCTTTTTACAATCTCAGTTGCAGTAACTACCTTGCTAACAAGGTCTCCACTAGCACTTCCAAGTGTTGAATAAGAAAGCATTGCAACTTTAGGCTCTTCTTTTGTCAAATAGTCAAATGATTTTGCTGTTTGTACAGCAATTTCTGCCAACTCATTTGCATCTGGATTTGCAACCAATCCGCAATCTGCAAATGCAAAGATTTTATTGGTAACATTAGTTGCTTTAGGTACGTCCATAAGGAAAAACGAAGACACAAGTCTTACATTCTTTGCAGTCCTTAGAATTTGGAGTGCTGGCCTTAGCACATCACTGCTTGATGTAATTGCTCCCGCAACCATACCATCAGCATCCATGCTTTTAATCATCATAACCCCAAAATATACTGTATTTAGAACAAGTTTATCAGCTTCTTCTTTTGTCATTCCTTTTGCTTTGCGTAACTCAAACAATTTTAAACTATATGAATTAAGTTTATTGGAATCCTCAACAACTATTACTTGAATACCTTCATTTTGGATTCTTCTTACCTGGTCATTAACATCCGCAGCATTAATCAAAACAATTACATTCGCAATGTTTTGATTTTGTATTGTCTGTGCAGCTTCAATGACTCTTTGATCTTTACCTTCGGCTAGTACAATTGTTTGTTTATTTTGTTTTGCTCGCTCAATCATTCGATTTAAAAGGCTCATTTTGTCATCTCTCACTACTTCAAAATTTTATAATCATTTTCAGTTTTTATTGAATCAACAATTCCAGCAATACATAAATCTATGGGCGCATAATCACTCGTCGCATTTGTAACAGTTCTTGCTGATTTACCTTCTGCTATAATAATAACAGTATCACCAACACCAGCTCCAACGCCATCTATAGCGATTTTTTCATCTCCAAATGGTTTTAAAAATTCATCGATGGGTTGCACAAACAAAATTTTCTTACCTTTAACTAATTTATTTTTATGGGTTGAAACTAAATTTCCAACCACTTTAGCTAGTTGCATATATTCACCTCAAATTTATAGATTATTCATCTAATCTATATACACTATCAATGATACCAACAATTCCAGCATCTACGCAGGCAGTCGGAATAGGAAGGTTCATTGCACCTTCTTTTTTCTGTGAATAAAAAACATATTCACCCACGCCTGCACCGAAATTATCTCCAGCCACAATAGGGTTTCCTACGGACTCATATTTTGAGTTAACCGGTTGAATCACAAGAAGAGAAACTCCCTTGATATCTTTAATTTTTATTGTTGACGTAACCATACCAATAACTTTAGCTAATTGCATGGTGTCACCCCCTATTGTTTAATAATTGTTCTTCGACTTCTAAAATACTTTTGATTCTTTGCATATTTCTATCACCTTCAAATTTGGTAGTCAAGAAAGTTTTTACGATTTCATTTGCAACACCTTCACCAATTACCATACTTCCAAGCGTTAAAACATTTGCACCATTATGATGTCTAGCGTTTCTTGCAGTATATATTTCATTAGCACAAGCAGCCAACACTTTTGGAACTTTATTAGCCATCATAGCTGATCCGATTCCAGCTCCATCAATCATAATACCAAAATCGCATTTGTTTGCTGAAACTGCACTCGCTACTAAGAAAGCGTAATCTGGATAATCACATCTGTTTTTATTAAAAGTTCCAAAATCTTCATATTGAACATTTAACTCTTCTGACAGAAACTTTTTGATTTTTTCCTTTAGTTCATAACCACCATGGTCACATCCTATAGCTATTTTCATGGTTACATCTCCTTCTTATTCTTACTGAAGACGTTTTTTCCTTCTATATCGACATAGTCAATAATAGCCATAATTGTTGCATCCACAGGCTTATTTAATGTAAGTTCTGTTAATCTTGCTGAACTCCCACTAACAACTAAAACCAGCTCTGAATCGCCAGCTCCAACAGCATCAATTGCTACTGCTGATTTACCTTCATCTTTAAAAGTAATAATATTTACTGGTTGAACAACATACATCTTTAAACTATTCATGCGTGGATCCTTTTGTGTGCAAACAACGGTTCCAACTATTCTAGCAGCATACATATAATCTCCTCTTTTCTAGGCATTAGTAAGTACCTGTAGTGGGTTTTGTCCCCTTAACAATATTTATACCTGAACTTGTTCCAATTCTAGTCGCACCTGCAGCGATCATTGCTCTTGCAGTTTCTAAATCGCGGACTCCACCTGAGGCTTTAACACCCATTTTTGGTCCTACGACTTGACGCATAAGTTTAATGTCTGCGATGGTAGCTCCACCTTTATTAAATCCCGTTGAAGTTTTTACGAAATCAGCTCCAGCCATTTTGGCAATTGTACAAGCTTTAATTTTTTCTTCATCGTTCAATAAATTGGTTTCTAAAATAACTTTAACTATAGCACGACCTCTTGCAGCATGTGTAACACCTTCAATGTCTTTTTTAACAATATTCCAGTCACCTGATTTAAGCGCTCCAATATTGATAACCATATCAATTTCATGTGCTCCATTTTTTAGTGCGTCATAAGTTTCATCAACTTTTGCTCTAGTAGTTGATGCTCCCAAAGGGAATCCAACTACTGCACATGTAAGTACACCGCTTCCTTTTAGTTGACTTGAAACTAAAGAAACGTAATGTGTGTTAACACATACAGATTTAAACTTATATTCAATTGCCTCTTTACATACTTTTTTAATATCTGCTTCTGTTGCTTCTGGCTTTAACAGCGTATGATCTATCATTGAAGCTAAATCAATATTGCTACTTGATACACTTGCGTTTGATCCATTATCTTCTTTTGATATCTTACGATATATTTCCTCGGCAATTTTTTCTATTAATTTATCTAATTCCATATTCTCAGCTCTTTTCAATTTTCTTTTTTAAATTCCAAATAATTCTTTATTCAAGTATTTTTTGATCAATACTTTGATGCATAATTGCTTAAATTATTTTTCGCCTTTTGGTTTTTCTTCTAAGCTACTTAACAATTTTTCAACATCTGCATGTGGTCTTGGTATTACATGTACTGAAACAAGTTCTCCAACACGTCTTGCTGCTTCAGATCCTGCTTCCGTTGCTGCTTTAACTGCACCAACATCTCCACGTACCATTACAGTTACTAATCCATAACCGGATTTTTCTTTTCCAATTAGTCTAACGTTTGCTGCTTTCACCATTGCATCTGCAGCTTCAACAGCGCCTACAAATCCTCTAGTTTCAATTAATCCTAATGCTTCTTTCATTTTTGTTTCCTCCATTTTTCTTTTTTTTGGTTTTCATACTTCTGATAAATTTTGTTACTTTTTCTACTAATTATTTAGATTTTATTAGTTGTTCAACATCTGGGTGTGGGCTTGGTATTACATGTACAGAAACTAATTCACCAACGCGTCTTGCTGCTTCAGATCCCGCTTCTGTTGCTGCTTTTACTGCACCAACATCTCCACGCACCATAACAGTTACTAGTCCGTGACCAGTGTTTTCTTTACCAATAAGTCTAACGTTTGCTGCTTTTACCATTGCATCTGCAGCTTCAATTGCTCCAATGAATCCTCTAGTTTCTACTAATCCTAATGCTTCTTTCATTCTTGTTACCTCCATTTTATTTTTTTTAAATCAATTTTTCAAACATTTCTTTACTAATTTTTGGAATTACTGCCGTATGGGCAAGTAATCCATCGTCTTTATTTGCCGCTACTGCAGCTTCTATAGCGGCTTGAACATTACTAACATCTCCGGTCAGTATTGTAAATGCTTTTCCTCCGAGCCCACGTCCCAATCTAATTTCTAAAAGTTCAACATGTGCTGCTTTAACAGCAGCATCAGATAATAGAACAGCGGACGCAAGCGAATAGGTTTCAATAATTCCTACTGCACCCATAGGTGCTATTTCTGTAGTACAACTAAGGGCTTCAAAAACTTGTTTATGAATATTTGGTATCACTATGTCCTTCACCAAAGATCTTCCTGATTTTCTCGCACCTACTTCAATTGCGCTTTTTACAGCTGATACTTTTCCCCTGACCATAACTACATATTTACCTGGGCAAGATGCATAGGCTCCAATTAGTTTTACATCAGCAGTTTTAACGATAGCATCTCCGGCTTCAATACCGCGTGCTATACTATTTAATTCTATCATGCCTAATGCTTCCATATAACCAATCCTCTCTATGCTTGAATTTCTATGTATGTATCTGTGATACTTATTATCTTACCGCTAATACTTGCATGAATATTAGCTCCTAATTTATCGTAACAACTTGCAATAAGGTCGCCCTTATTAACAATATCATCAACTTGGATAACCGCTGTTGCTGGTACACCTATATGTTGTTTAAGTAAAATTTTAACGTTTGTTGTTCTTATCAAACTTTCACTTAAAGGAGCAGCAACATCGTAATCACCTAATTCAATTCTAGCAATTAACCTTTTAGTAGGTACTTTCTTGCTTTCTCTCAAAGGATCCACTTCATATGGAACTACCTTTTCTGTTTTAGCACCTAGTTTAAGTAAACTTTGTTTTACCATATTTGTGATTTTTCCAGGATCTAAATCCATTGGACATGCATATAAACTACATAATTGACAATCACAACAAGATATAACGGATGCAATAGAGCCAAGCGCGCTTGGGTCTTCGTTTGCAAGTCCCCTCATTACTTTATGTGGTTCAGTAATCTTTCCTAGTATGTCCCTCGGACACATTTCAGTACAATAATTACATTGGCAACAAATTGCTTTTGTTAGTTGTAAATCGATTATAGTTTTACGAGTTTTTTTAACTACAAGATAGTGATCTTTTGGTAGGACAATGATACCACCTGTAAGTTTGGTTACCGGCGCATCCCAGTCTTCCTCAATAAAACCCATCATTGGTCCACCTACATTTAAACTATAATTGCTTAAATCTGACGGTCCTTCACACTCTTTAATCAGTTGACTAAAGGGTGTGCCAACTGAGGCAACCAACGTTTGAGGTTTTTTAACAGCCCCAGCAATTGTAATTACTCTTTCAGTAACAGGAATATTTCTTGCAATATTGATTGCTGTAGCTACATTAATAACAACTGCTCCAACATCTAAAGGTAGACCCATGTTTGGAATTACTTTTTTAATAACTTCATAAACGAGTTGTTGCTCATCACCTGCTGGGTAAAAATCTTGAAGAATCTTTAATTCTATCGAATTTTCTTGACTAACAAGTTCTTCTAGTTTTGCAATTGCTTTCTTGTATTTACCTTTTAAACCAATAACTCCTCTTGAAGCTCCGGTTGTAATCATAGCTATTTTTAATCCAGCAAGAACATCCTCACCATAAAACTCCATTAATTGTTGATCGACTCTTAATAATGGTTCACATTCAGCACCATTAATAATCACTATTTCTGCATTACAATTAAGTTTTACGTGTGTAGGAAATCCAGCGCCACCGGCGCCTACTATTCCAGCATCTTTTATTTCTTGAATATAATTTCGAGTCATATTATTCGCTCCTAGTCGACAATGGATTATATTATTCTAAATCCACCTGATAAAGTACATCTTCTTATTCTTGTAAAACTTTTTGCAGAGGTTAAACCCTCTCCTGTAGGTGTCGCAATTGTTAGGGTAGTAAATCCTTCGCCTTCTATTCCTAGACCTGCGTAAGATGGTGCATTCTTAACAAATATTGATGTATCTAAAGCTCTTGCAGCAAGAGTTAAATTTGTTACACTTTCTGAGTGCATAATTGCTGTATGATGGCGTCCACCCTCAGCAGCTACCGCTTTATTTATTGCTTCTTCAATAGTAAAAACTCTTACTATACCAAACACTGGCATCAACATTTCAATTGTAACAAAAGGATGAGTATCAGGAACTTCAGCAATAATCAATTTATAATCTTTATTCGCAGTAATATTACAAGCTTTTAGGATATCCGACGCACATTTACCAACATATTTCCTGTTTATAACAGTCTTGCCATCCTTATTCTTTATAAAAACTACCTTTTCAACTATTTCTATTTCATGACGCTTAAGTTCATAGGCACTATTTTTTATCATTTCATTTCTTAATTCGTTAAATACGTTGTTAAAAACAAATGCTTCTTTTTCGGCTGTACATAGAATACCATTATCGAAACTGGCCCCACTAACAATGTCCTTACCTGCTTTTTTAATATTTGCTGTATCATCAACTATAACAGGTGGATTACCTGGTCCAGCGGCTATAACTTTTTTCCCACTTACCATGGCTACTCCAACAACTGCTTCGCCACCAGTAACAACTAGCATTCTAATATCTTTGTGATGCATTATTACTTTACTTGTAGCCATTGTAGGATTAATTGGAGCGGTTAAAAGTTCTTTAGGCCCACCAACTTCGCTTATTGCTTTATTAAGTAAAGCAATGGTTTCCAAAGTTACATTTTTAGCGGAAGGATGAGGATTGTAAACAACACCATTCCCTGCAGCTACCATACTAATACTATTATTAATTATAGTTGAACTAGGATTTGTTGAAGGTGTAATTGAACCAATTACTCCAAATGGTGCCCGCTCAACTAAAGTCATTCCATCATCACCAGTGAAAGCTTGAGATAGTAGGTCTTCTGTCCCGGGAGTTTTTTCTGCAGCAAGTAAATTTTTAATAATTTTATCATCAACTCTACCAAAGCCTGTTTCTTCTTGAGCCATAACAGCTAACTTTTTAGCGTTATCAATGCTTGTCTTACGCATTGCCGCAATAATTTCATCACGCTTTTTCATAGTAAGTTCCATTAATTGCTTTTGTGATTCTTTAGCTGCTCTAATTGCATCTTCAACGTTTTTAAAACACCCTAGATGTCCAGGGTTA
>Ga0307992_1000287_pt1 | contig 32507 bp, 26 predicted proteins | sample EllFjometagen133_FD_203162 | JGI IMG/M metagenome (GOLD analysis project Ga0307992, IMG submission 203162) | Marine microbial communities from Ellis Fjord, Antarctic Ocean - #133 | ecosystem: Environmental > Aquatic > Marine > Unclassified | place: Southern Ocean | collected 2014-10-08
TGTTCCAAGTGTAATTTCTGCATTTGCAAGTAAATTGCCAGTATCAAGATCTGTTACAACACCTTCAATTGTTCCCATAGGTTGAGGAGTAAGTTCACCTGTATAAACATAAACACCAAGCAGACCAGGATTTGTCTGATCATTAAAACAACCAGCCCATCCTGTTGTGTCATCTATCCAGGAAGTAGCTAAGAATTGGATTCCAGTAGTTTCATCAAACTCGATCCAGTTGTGTCCACCATCATGACTAAATGATGCACCAGAGAATCCGGTTGCTGCTCCGGTTGAAACATAAGTATTGCTTGTGCCAGGGACATAATCCAAATCATTAGTAAAGCAGTTTCCAGTATATGTAACAGCCTGCCAAGTTGCTCCACCATCAACTGTTTCGCAAATAGTTCCTGTTGATTCTGCATTTTTATCCTGAGCTATACCATTCAAAGCATCTTTAAAGGTTACATCTGTGTATGTTTCTCCAACAAATGTAGTTTGTGAAACTTCCCAATTCACTCCTTTATCATTTGAATAGAATACTCGTCCCATTTGAGTACCCCACCAAATATTATCACCCACAGCATCATAATATCCAACAATTCCCCATTCTCCACCTAATGGAGCAGGAATATTTTCTGTTGGAACTCTTACCCAGTTTGCACCACCATCGCTAGTTGTATATAATTCATAATATCCACCTACCGGGTCACCTTGAGCAAAGCCATCATCTTCATTAAAGAAATGCACTACATTTGGGAAAGAACCAGTAAGATTGTAATCTGCAGATTCCTGGCGAACCCATGAAGATCCACCATCTTCTGTATAATAGATACCTTGAGGATTTCCAGTATGAATTGGAACCTAAGCTTTGTCGGCGTCAATTGCATATATCATTGCAGCATCTCCACCCGTAGGAGCAGTGTCGATCTGAGTTGCTGTCCAGTTTGTACCACCATTTGTAGTATGTGTAACTATTTGATATGGTACAGTCGAGCCACCACCATCATAACCTGCAGCCCATACTACATCAGCATCAACTGCATGCATATAATTTATACCCGTTGAAGCATTTGGAAAATCTGAATTTTGATCTGCCCAATCAAATACTCTGCTGTCTCTTACGACATTCAAGGTTGCTCTATTTGCGGCTGGACCAGCCAACAGCATAGAAGCAATGAGAACTGTTAACAAAACTAATAATAACTTTTTCATTGTAATCTCCTTTTTTTTAATTCTCTAATTTTATTGCATTATCTGTTCCATGGTAAAATATTTTTGATATTAGAATAGTGTCAAATATAATGTTGTGAATATACAGAAAAAGCCCTCAAAATTATTTAAGGGCTCATCTTTAATAACCTCGTTTCCTTATCTCCTATTTTATAACTGGTTACCAATTCCCTGATTGGTAACCCATTAGAGAGTTCCCAAAGAGGGCTTCACACAACTGGTTACCAATCCCCTGATTGGTAACCCATTAGAGAGTTCCCAAAGAGGGCTCCACAACTGGTTACCAATTCCCTGATTGGTAACCTTAGAGCGTTCCCAAAGAGGGCTTTGGGAACGAGAACAATAACATATTAATAAAAGGCATTTAACAAAAAAGCCCCTCAAATAAATTGAAGGGCTCATCTTTAATAACCTCGTTTCCTTATCTCCTATTTTAAGAGAAGCATCTTCTTGGTAGAAGTATGGCTTTCCGTTTGAAGTTTATAGAAATATACTCCTGAAGGATAGGAATCTGCCAGCCAGTTATAATTATAGAATCCAGGCTCAAATGTCTTCTTCATCACACTCTGTCCTCTAGTGTTGAAGATCGTAAGAGTAGCTTGTTCATCCGCTTTCACATTAAAATTGATAAATGTGTCCGGATTAAATGGATTCGGATAATTACCGAATAATTCTGTTTGACCCGGAAATTCGGGAATTTCTTCACCTTCCATAGTTGCACTTACAGGACCATACATTTGGGAAGTTCCATCATACTCTATGGATTCAAGATAGTAATAGTAAGTTTCACCGATCTCTAGATAAATATCATTGTAAATGTACTCATACGGCTCTGTAGTATTTGTTGCCTGTACAGAATAAATATCGATCTGTTCATCCGATCCCGGATCTTGTCTATAAAGATTCCAGCAGTTCATGTTAACTTCAGATTGTGTTGCCCAGCTGATTTGTACAAATTCATTTGCATAAACAGCAGTAGAGAAATCCGAGAGAACGTATGGAAGAGCACTATCATCTGTGCCGAACATGACTGCAATAGGTGAACCATTATATATTGGACCTCCAGTAGTATTATAAAGGTATTGAACACCAGCATCTCCGGCAGCATTTTCTATACCAACAGTGCAACTTGTAAGATCAAAAGATGAACCTACCTCTTTGTATTGCAGGTTGATATTACCGCTTGGATAAAGAATAGCTTGTGCGGTGAACCAGCCATTTTCATCAGCACCATATTCCGGCATTTTCTCATAGGTAATTACCATATTACCGCCAGAAGTTCCATAATAGAGGTGATAACCGGTAACAGAAGTATCCCCAGGATCCATATCATCCCATAAAAGAGCAATAATATTATTGGGTTCACCAGAACTTGGTATTGGATTATTTGTATAGTCGCTTGATGCTTCTATAACAAGGTCAATATATCCGTCAGCACAAATCCAGAATTGAGTATAATCAACTCCAAAATAATTGAATGTAAATCCAATATCATAAGGACCTCCAACACTGTTATCTCCACTTACAGTACCACTAACATCTGTACCTGTTGTAGAAATGTCTATCCAATCGTAGGTAGGAGCTGAGGGTGCTCCGGTTGCCAAAGAGTTGGCAAAATAATAATTGCCCTGTGCTGCACCACCACCACCGTAATTTGCTTCAAATCCAGTCCCTGAAAGAGCTACGGTGTTAGTAGCATCAGTGATGTTGTCTACGATTTGTAATGTTGCTGTTTTCGCACCAGCGGTTGTCGGTGCAAATGTTACATCTACTGTTGCAGATTGACCGGCGGTTAAATTAATCGGATATGAATTACCATCAGTTAAATCAAATTGACCTGCATCTGTGCCAGTTAATGAAATTCCTCCATTAGCAATTATTAATGTTCCACCACCTGTATTGGAAATAGTAAAGGTCTGTGCAGTAGAAGATGAACTTATATTTACTGTTCCAAAGTCTTTGGAAGTTGGAGATACACTGAAAATCGGAGTAGTAGGGATTTCTTCAACTGTAACATCATCAATATATAAGCTATATCCATCATCATCTATCATTCTAAAAGCAATATATTGAGAATTCTCATATGCTGAAAGATCAATAGTATATTCAGTCCAGGTTGTTGGCATGTTTATACCGGCAACATAATAGGCAAGATCGGTAGTAAAGTTACCTGCAGCAGAATTGTCATTCGCTATTTGAACCTTTAAATCAGTACCTGTAGAAGAACTACCTTTTAACCAAAATTTCAGTCTGTAGTCAGTTGTTCCGAAAACTAGTTCCGGTGTAATCAATAAATGTTCACCACCTGCACTAGCCCAAGGTGCTTTTGCACAATATGTACCACCATGAGGAGAAGTAGTTGATATATCCCATACATTTGTGCCGCTCACCGTAATTTGGCTCCAACTAGGAGGAGCTGCGGGCGATCCGATCCAATCATCTTCAAAGTCTTCTGTCCATGGGAAAGAGGTTACGGGAGCAAATACTGTTGTAAAACTCTCTGATCCAGCCCAAGCACTATAATTTCCACCACCGTAATTGGAACGTACATACCAGTCATAACCTGTACCTGCCGTTAATGGAGGATTTAATGTATAAGGATGAGAAGAAATGCCAGAAATAGTAGTACCTGCTCCTTGAGTATAACCACTTGCTCCGTATTCAACATCCCATGAAGATTCAGCACCACCATTTGTCCAATCTAAACTGGCAGTTGTTTGTGTAATGCTACCTGTAGTTAGGTCTGTAGGCATAGGATAAGCAGGAACATAAAGTTCAGGTCCAGCTACATCATCTACACAAATACCATAGTCCCAACCACCGGTTCCAGATTGTCCAATAAATTTTATTCGAATAGTTTGCCCATCATAAGCAGCAAGTGAGACATCTGCTTGTGCATATGTTGTACTTGCTAGACCTGTGATTTGATGAATAACATCGGTACCAACCATCACATCTAAATCCTGGGGATAAGAAGAGCTTTCACATCTATACCAAAAAGTTAAATTTTGAATAGAACTAGCATTTACTTGTAATGTAGTTAAGATAGATCCTGTAGTATTGCTATATGCAAATTCAGAACCCGAATGGGGATCGCCATATGAGCTTAAATCCCAACTGCTATTTGTCCAATCAGTTGGAGGCCAAGCGTCCTCAAAACCTTCGGTTAAGACGGCACCAAACGCCAGACTTGTTGTAAACAGCAAAATAGTTAAAAATAAAATCATTTTTTTCATAAAAATCTCCTTAAAATTGTTCACATTTAAAAATCAAAAATAGATTAAATTAACGATAGTAACAAATTCAAATTAGATTTCGAAATTTTAGATCATTTAAAAAATTAACAGTTTTCATAAAAAACCTCAATTTACTTTTCAATTAATCAGATATTTTTGTTTCAATAAAATGATAATATAAAACGAGAAAATTTTGTTTAACTGTCATTGTCAAGATAATTAATAATTTTACTCATTTTCACTGGATCCTCCTAAAATTTTCACGGACTCGGAGAGTCGTCCCTACAATAATATCTCTTTGCAAAATTATTTTATGTATCAGTGAAAATGCTTAAGAATTTAGTTTACAACTGGTTATCAATTCCCTGATTGGTAACCCATTAGAGAGTTCCCAAAGAGGGCTTCACACAACTGGTTACCAATCCCCTGATTGGTAACCTTAGAGCGTTCCCAAAGAGGGCTTTCATTAGAGCGTTCCCAAAGAGGGCTTTGGGAACGAGAGTAATACGACGCTCAGAGTTATTCATCTTCCATAATGATGAATCTAGAACACCTTGTTTCCGTCTGTCTTTTAATCTAAATGAATGCCCTCTATTATACAAACTATTTTCTTTTTCATGGATATTAGCAATAATTTTCATTTCAATATTTACGGGAGTACCCACTTCAATTGAATTAAAAAGTAAAATAATATCATCGTTCTTCATCCTTATACAACCATGAGATGCAGGTGATCCAATTTTATCTTCTGCCGGTGTTCCATGAATCCAGATCTCTCTTTTATATGAATCTATTCCACTGCCTCTATTGATGCCGTTTTCCATTCCTTCTAATTTTATTATCCGTGTCGTTACAAGATCTTCAACAACAGCTTTTTTATTATTTATTGTAGCAATTTCTTTTGTAAATTCACCTGCCTTATAAATTGAATTAACAGGAACATGATCTCCAATTTTCTCTTTTACTATATGATGTCCAGAAGGTGTCATATTCCTACCAGTTTTATTCCCGATGCCAAATTTGGAAGTTGATATTGAGTATTCAGCAATTTTGTAATCATTCTGTATCAAACGTAATTTCTGTTCTTCAACGCTAATTACAATTATTTTTTCTAAATCTATCATATTTTCTCTCCCTTCTATTTTATTCTAATTTAAATAATTTCTTATAATTTTTTTTATCTTCAACATTTAAAAATACAATTCTTGTCGTGTAATCCTACCCAATTCAAACTCAAGAACAGGAGCAGTTGACTCCATCAATGCTTCTTTTTCTGGTTCATAACCCAACTCTTTATAAAATACATCAAAATTATTTTCCACCAGAACCTTACCTTGATCAAAAATGATATTCTTCACTATCTCTCAAGAATCATTGTAACAGGACCATCATTTAATAATGTGATATCCATGTGTTCACCGAATTTCCCAAGCTTTGGAAGAATGCCGTTCTGCCTAATGGCTCCAGCAAAATCAAGATACATTTCTTTAGCCTTTTCAGGTTTGGCAGCATTCAGGAAATCTGGTCTGCGCCCCTTTTTACAGCTTCCGTAAAGTGTAAATTGTGAAACAAGTAATATCTCACCATTTATATCATTTAGAGACAGATTCATTTTATCATGTTCATCTTCAAATATCCTTAATTCAACAGCTTTTTTTGCCATCCACTCAATTTGAGTTCCATCATCATCTTTGGAAATACCAATTAAAATAAGCAATCCTTTACCAATGCTGGATATTTCTTTTCCATCAATTTCTATTCTGGCATATTTTACACGCTGAATTACTAATTTCATTTTTTAAACCGTATAATTATCTGGGAAAAGAATTCTCTCAATGATTTCTATAATTATATGAAGAACTGCTATATGTATTTCCTGAATTCTATCGGTTGTTCTACCGGGAGCAATAATCTGAATATCACATTTTTCATTCAGCTTCCCACCATCTTTTCCCAATAACCCAAAAGTTATCATTTTATTTTCAGCAGCTTTTTTAACTGCATTTATAATATTTTGAGAATTGCCGCTGGTTGAAATTGCTATCAACACATCATTTACTTTCCCATAAGCTTCAACACCTCGTGCAAAAATTTCTTCAAAACCATAATCGTTTGCAACACAAGTAATATGTGACGGATCGGTTAGAGCAATTGCTGGTAAAGCACGACGTTCTTTACGAAATTTTCCGGTTAATTCTTCAGCAAAATGCATTGCATCTGTAGAGCTGCCGCCATTACCGCAAATAAGAACTTTATTCCCATTTTTAAATGCATTTGCGATCTTACCGGAAATTTGTTCAATTATCTTAGTATTTCTCTTATCGGAAGCAAAATCTACAAAATTATCAGCAGATTCTTTTAATGATATTTCAATATTATTTTTCATTTTTCCCCTTTCTCCTTTCTGTTGAAAAATTTTAAAATCGATCATTTCAAAGTCAACATGATTTTTCATTTCTTCATAGAAATGCACAAATATTAGAATTCTGCTTTCACTTCCAAGCTAAGTTTATGAACCTGTTTTTCTTCAGGATAGCTATTGCCAAAATATTGCAGATTTAGTGATGTGTAATTGCTCATACGGTAATTCATAGTAATATCCCATTTGAAAATATTTCCTTCCTTTTTATCTGCAAGAAAGGTTAAAAATCCCGAACCATCACGGTAATTTCTTTTATAACTAGCTTTAGCAAAGAATCTGTATTTTCGTTTAAAGAAGTAGGATGCTGATTCTTCAAATTTTAATGCGCTGATAGTGTATCTATTATCATTTGCATCATCGCTCCCTTCTTCAAATGAATAAGAAGCTGATGATCTTAATGTTATATCGGAAGATAGTCTATTCTGAATATCCATCTTTATTTGATCTATTTCTATTTGCGAGTTGTAATGTGAATCTTCTTCTCCTATACGATCAAAATGAAGTTCCATGTTCGTGTTTTCAAATACTAAAATACCTAATTCAGCATCCCATGTTTCCTGATTTTTTTTTGCTGTTTCTTCATTATAACGGCTATCTAGCGTTTCCTCTAACTTATAACCCAGTTTGGAAACAAGTTTTCTCTCTATTATGTCAAACGATAAAGTTTGATGTAGAATTCTTCTACCAAAGATCGTTGTTAATGTATCCATCAATACACTCGGATTTAAAAAATAAACTAACTTTTTATCATCTTCTCTAGAATTTTCTGTTATCATAACATATGTTTCTGTTTGGAACTTTTTTAAAAATGATTTCGTTATCATTTTTGGTGTTAGATGCACTGATAGGCTGGCATTGATTTCCACCGACATTTCAGGATTTTCGTAATCTACCGCAATAACTTCCCAATCATAATCTCCTTGGAAATAACCTACAAAAAGGGTATCAATATCATAGGATCCCATATCTTCTCCTACATACTGAAATTCTTTTATTTTAGGAAAAAATTCAACATTCTTTAGTGAATAATTGGAGTTTACATTCACAAGATCTTTAAAAAAAAGATTTCTTGCAGAGATGTCAGCTATATCATAATCATTAGTTATCTCTTGTTTATTATCTTTCATTTGCCGGTGTGTGAAAGCAACATTTATCCGGTGTTTGACAGTATTCAAAAAGGTTTCGATCCCATATGTATAGGATGTTTCATCATGTTGAGTTATATAACCTTGATCATTACTCGATTGCTGCCGATCATTTTTCATCTGGAAGTATATCCGCGATGTTATCCATTTCAAATTAGCAGTTTCAAGTTGAGTTTTCCAGTTTTCATTTCTCTCAAAAAATTTACTCTCTTCTGTAATTTCATATTCATTATTGCGAATAAAATAATCCAAACCGTAGGTAAATTTCCCAAAACTGTATTTTCCTTTTAAATCGTGTTGTTCAATTTTAGAATCATTAATTTGCTGATCATCTGCAGTTTGTTTTACTAAAAGATAACGGTGATAAATTTGTGGAAATAGCTTTTTTTGTTTTAGATTGGAAGTAACTGAAATATACTGCTGATAAGCAAAATCAACTATTTTCTTCTGCTTATAAATAATAAAAGGAGAATAGAAATCCAGAATATTCATACTTAATTCCGCTGAATATTCTTCACTGTTCAAGCTATCCGGTAATTGAGTGAATTCGTGAGCATCGGTAGCACTTTGGAGTTGGGAAAAAGTGGAAATATTTCCGCCCAGTCTTTCGTACATTAATTTCAAATTAGGCTCTATTTTATCATATTCAGGGTAAACTTGAGCGCTTAAACGGATAGCAAAATCATTATTATCGCCGTCATCAACAGCGGAAAATGTATTCTTATCATCGGAAGTGAACAAACCCTCTGCTATCAAAATGTAACTTTCTCCTTCATATTTAAAACTCAGATCATAATTTAATTTACTCTGTGGTAATGGAAGTTTCTTAAGCGGAAGATAGCTACCATTTCCAACACCAACATATTCGTAAAAAGCTCCTTCAGAATTGTAATTGTAATCTCCATAAACGATTCCCATATATTCAAAGTGAATATTATAATGTCCTGTAATTGTGCTGTCATTCCCAACATAATAATATGATCCATCTTCTGAAAGTTCATATTCACCATCTTCAACTTCTGATATTCCACTCACCCATGCAATTTCATCACCGACAGCTTCTAATGCATCAATTTCTTCATCAGAAAAGCTATCCAATAGAGGATTGTTCTTGTCATCGTTCTGGATGATCATATCGCTAGAAATCTTAAATTTATCTGTAACATTTACTTCTGATGAAGCAAAATACATATTCTGATTATAATTTTCGTCTGAATACTGGAATGTAACACGAATTTTATTTGTTGAAGAAATAAAATGTTTATTAGAAAATGTTATCCCGCCTTCCGAATAATCTATCGAATAATCATTTCCGCGCTGCATCTGTAATCCATTTAAAAAGACTTCCTCCGATCCTGGAACTACCTGAACTCCCGAAATTCCTTCAACTGATAAATAATAAGGACCTTGTTTGGCTTCTACACCGTCAAATGAATCTGTAATCTTTTTACCTTTTGAAACCGCTAACGCTCCTGTTACTTTATTCTTTCCAAGCCATCCTGCCTTTAACCCTTCAAATTTAGACGAGTATTTCATAAAAGATGAATTGTCAAAATCCATTTCCAGATCACCAAAAGCAAGTTCATATTTTTCTCCGTACAAGCGTATAAATATTTTGTCCAGGCTGCTAAGTTCACGGGAATCCCCTTCCGGAGTTATGGGAGTTTGACTGTCAGAAAGTTGTGCTTCAATACTCATCCCATCACTTAATTTACCATTGATTTTTAAGAAGAGTGATTGATCCAGATCAAAATCTTCGTTGTTAGCAACTGATATGGAAATGGTTTTACTTCCAGTAATATCAAGATCAGTGTTGTTATAAAATTGTTGAGAGCTTGATTTTGTTATCTTCACTTCTGTTGTATCAGAATATTCTTGCGTTTGAAAGAGATAAAACCGGTTTATTAGTTGCTCAGGATAGACATAATACTCTATAATACAATTTCCTAAAGTTTCGTGAAAAGTGATCATCCCTTTTTTATAATCGATGCTGTATTTATCCAAACTAAAAACAAGCGAATCGTTATAAACTCTTTCTGAATTGATAATTATATTTGTTGTAGATAGTTCTATTGATGCTTCAGTATCAGTTACATTTAACCTTTCCCATTTAATTATTGGAGAGAAGAAATTATAGGCAGATAATGCAACCTGCAGAAAAATAATGACAATTACAAATTTTATTTTCATTCTTTTTATCTATCCAAAAAATACTTTTTTAAATGAAAACAAAAATTGTACTTTGACAGTCAAGTGAATGTTGTTATTTGGGGCAAATATATTGGATAAAGGAGAAATTGTCTTTCTGAGGAACTCTTCGAAGAATTCTCTCATGAAGAATCTCTTTATTTAGGAAGAGATCCTTCCAAAGAACAACGTGCTAAACTCGTAAGAATGATAGTTCTGATTGAAATCCTGAGCTTGTCGAAGGACAAAGGATTTCATTAATATAATTACTTAAGCAATAATCCTTTCTTTGTTTTTTGCACTTCTCCATTCGATTTTAACTCAAAAAGATAAATTCCGGTAGCAACACTTTTACCGTTCATATCCTTTCCATTCCAGGTAACAGACCCTTCGACAAGCTCAGGATGACATGAGCTCGGAAATGATAATTCTGTATTAACCCAGGCTCTTCCCACCTACACCGAAATTCTCTCTTGGAACTTCATCAATTCGCACATAAACAGCTGATGCAGATTTATTGGTTACTTCCACAACTACATCTGTAAGCTTTTTGATAAGTGATGTTTTTTGTTCACTGGTTAATGTACCAGCATTTTCTAAAGTTACAATTGGAATAACTCCTCCAAAATAAATTTATAATTTTTATTCTTCATTAGGAAAAATAAACCAAAAGAAAAGATACAGAAATATTCCGATTCCGCCAGCCATAGTCATTGCTACAAATGCTATACGTATCAAACTTACATCCCAACCTAAATAGTTCGCAAATCCTCCGCAAACACCAGCTAACATTCTTTTATCCCAACTTCTAACGATCTTTGTTTTTTCTTTCTCTTCTTGATCTTCTTCGTCGATCACTTTCGCTTTTATTTCACTTTTTGGTAAGATTATTGAAAGGATCAAATAGACAAAAAATCCTGAGAAACCAAAAAGCAAAGAAATAAGAAAAGCTCCTCTTACTATGTTAGCATTAATTCCAAATGATTCTCCAATCCCGGCACAAACACCTGTCAGTATTTTTTCTTTATCTGAGATATGCAGATTTTTCATTCTCCCTCCATCGAAATGCGATTTCATTTTAGATTGCTGAATTTTGATAAAGATTTAACATAAGAAATCCAGAAGGTTACAAACGAGATCAAACTTTCCAAATCTCAGTTGAATAAAACCCTTATTACAGCTTTGGAAAGTTACTGATCTTGGATATAAGTCGTCAAGAAAAATGATATGATTTGACATAAAACTACTTTTCAAGATTTTGAAAATTGAAATAAATTTATAAGGAATGTATATGATCAAGAAAATTTTCGTGCATACAATTAAGCATGAGCAACTTATAGACATAACTTCCGAGATCAAAAAGTTTGTTAAAGAATCTAATATATCAGAAGGAAAAGTTACCATCTTTATTCCACATACCACAGCAGCTGTAACAATTAATGAAAATGCAGATCCTGATGTACAACACGATCTCATCATTGCTTTAAACAGAATATCACCTGATCTTCCGGAGTTCAAACACATGGAAGGAAATTCGGATGCTCATACAAAAAGTTCAATTTTAGGTTGTTCACAAGATATCATCATACATAATACTAAACTCCTGTTAGGAACATGGCAGGGAGTCTATTTCTGCGAATTTGATGGTCCCCGCACAAGAACTGTAATTTTAAGGATCAATTAATGCAAATCTGCTTGAGTTTAATAGTTTCAATTATTCTAATTATGTTCATTGTTCCTAAAAGTTTGTCGTTTACCTATTTTAGCCTATCATAATACTATATTATGAGTTATGATGTTATTCATTTTATCTTTGGTCCTAATTTAAATTAGGAGCTTTGAATGGTAGAAAAAGAGAATTTAGTATTTTATTATACATTCACAAAAGAAGATGGTTCTATCAAAATCTTCGAGATTGAACTCAATCAGCAAACTTTGGAATTGATCCATGAACCATTCTCAAAACTTCCTGTTTGGACGGAACTTGAATTCAATAAATGTCTTAATTGCCCATTGAATAAAGAGCAAACACCAAATTGCCCAGTTGCGGCTAATATTGTTGAAATGGTAGAAATCTTTAAGGATTCAAAATCCTTTGAGAATGCAACCGTACAAATTACTACTTCCCAGCGAGAATATAGAAAAGAAGCATCATTGCAGCAGGGAGTAAGTTCTATGCTGGGGATAATAATGGTAAGTGCTGGATGTCCAATCCTTTCCAAATTACGCCCAATGGTCAGGTTTCATCTTCCTTTTGCCAGTACAGAAGAGACTATTTACAGAGCTGTTTCCATGTATCTTGTAAACCAGTATTTCAAGAGCCAGAATGGAATAGATCCTGACTGGAAATTAAACGGTTTGATGGATATCTATAAAAAAATTCATGATGTTAATATAACATTCTTTAATAGATTATCATCTCTCAAAGGTAAAGATGCAAATGTTAATGCTCTTATAATTTTAGATAACTTTGCAAATTATATTAATTTTAGTATTGACCGGAAGAAATTGTCTAAGATCAAATGGATGTTCGATAACACTGGAGACCAGAAATGAAGAGTAAGAAAATATTCTGGATAGCAGGTGAGAACTCGGGTGATCTTCATGCTTCGATCGTATTGAAAGAACTGAATAAACAATTCAACAATATTGAGAATTTCGGAATTGGCGGGGAAAAGATGAAGTCACAGGGATTCAAAGCCATCTTTCCTTTTGATCGTTTCTCTGTGATGGGTTTTGTAGAAATTGTGAAACATCTAGCATTTTTTGCAGGTGTAGAAAAACACATTAAAAATATTTTCAAGAATAACCCACCCGATCTGATTGTTTTGGTTGATTATCCTGGGTTGAATATGCGAATTGCAAAATTAGCTAAGAGTTATAATATTCCGGTTTTATATTTTATTGTTCCGCAATTCTGGGCTTGGAAATACAAACGAATTTTCAAATTGCAACAATACACTGATCATATTGCATATATTTTGCCATTTGAGGGAAAACACTTCATCAAACATAAGATTGATGCAAGCTTTGTTGGACATCCAATTTCGGAAGAGATTAGTATTAAACTTTCAAGAGAGGAATTTGCACACAAAAATAATCTCGACCTGAAGAAAAAATGGCTTGGATTCTTACCGGGGAGCCGCAACACAGAATTAAAGAATATGCTGCCGGAATTTATAAATGCTATTGAAATATTTGATAGCAACGAATATGAATTTCTCATTTCACAAGCTTCATCCGTATCAACTAAATTGTTTCAAAAAGAGATAACTAAAACAAAGAAAAATATCAAAATTATAAAAGATATGAACTATGAAATGATGAAACATTGCAATTTCCTTATTGTAACTTCTGGCACTGCCACAATAGAAACTGCATTTTTGGGAACACCTTTCATTATTGTTTATAAAACTAGTAATAGCTCTTATCAAGTTGGAAAACATTTCATAAAAATTGATAAGATCGGATTGCCAAATATTGTTATTGAAAAAGATATCGTTCCTGAATTGATTCAAAAAGATGTTAATGGGAAAAATATTTTCGTAACGATAACTGAGATTCTATCAAATGAGAATAAATATAATAAAATTATTAATGAACTAAAAGCACTACATGATATTTTAGGTAGTAAAAGCACATCCACAGAAGTTGCAACCATTATTGAGAAAATGATAAATGAATAAATTTTCGATGTTTATATTTAAATACCTGGCAGCTTTATCTATAAAATTGCTTGGAATTACATGGAAATATAATTTGCAAACACCAAAACCTAAGGGAAAAGTTATCTATACTTTCTGGCATAGAAATATGATCCCTTTGATGTATTTGCACCGCCACGAGAATATTGTGATACTTGCCTCTTCCTCTAAAGATGGTGAACTAATTGCCGGACCTGCTAAACTATTCGGTTATAATTCTACACGTGGTTCTTCAGGTAGAAGGGGAAGTTCTGCAACCAGAGAGCTAATAAAACTTGCTAAAGAAAAAAGTATCGGCATAACTCCGGATGGACCCAAAGGACCTTCTGAAAAGATTAAGGGCGGGGTATTATTTCTTTCGTATTTTACGAAATTGCCAGTTATACCCATAGCAGTAGATATTAATAAAGAAAAGGTTTTCAAATCGTGGGATAAATTCAGACTTCCATATTTTTTTTGTAAGATCAATATCACTTATGGTGACCCCATTTATATTAATACAAAAGAAGAGATCGGAGAAAAGAAAGAATTCTTACAGAATATATTAGATGAATTAACAATAAAAAATAAAGTGAGGTAGTTATGAAATTATCAGATCGTGCGATCAATATTCAAGCATCTCCTATCAGGAAATTGATGCCGTTTGCAAACGAAACAAAGAAAAAGGGAATTCACATTTATCATTTGAATATCGGCCAACCCGATATTGAAACACCAAAAGAGATGTTGGATGTTTATAAGAATTACAACTCGAAAGTCCTGGCTTATGGGCCATCGCAAGGTCTAGAAGTATATAGAAATAATCTAGTTAATTATTATAAAAGACATGATATTAAGCTTGTTGCTAACGACATAATCGTAACAACTGCGGGGTCGGAAGCTATTGTATTTGCACTGCTTACTGCATGTAATGTTGGTGACGAAATAATTGTACCAGAGCCCTTCTATACAAATTACAATGGTTTTGCAACAATGACGGGAGTAAAAATCGTTCCACTTACAACTTACGCTGAAGAAAGCTTTAAACTACCAGGTAATGATAAGATCAAAAAACTCATAAATAAGAAGACTAAAGCTATCATGTTATGCAATCCGGGAAATCCAACCGGAGCAGTATATCCTCGTTCAGAAATGGAAAGGATCGCTAAAATCGCAAAAGAAAATGATCTCTATGTAATCTCAGATGAAGTTTACCGTGAATTTGTTTATGATGATCTTTCACATACAAGTATTCTGGATCTTGAAGGAATGGAAGATCTGGCTATCATGGTAGATAGCATTTCAAAACGTTACAGTGCCTGCGGAGCAAGAATAGGATGTCTTATTTCAAGAAATAAAGAGATAATTGCATCTGCCATTAAATTTGCTCAGGCACGTTTGTGCCCTCCCACCATTGATCAGCTTGCCGCTAACGCTGCCATTGATATTGAAGAAGAATATTTCAAAGGTATAATTCAAGAATATGATGAAAGAAGAAATTTAGTTTTTGATGAACTCCAGAAAATTGATGATATCATCTGTATCAAACCTAAAGGTGCATTTTATATCATTGCAAAATTACCAATTGATGATGCAGAAGATTTTGCTAAATGGATGCTTGAAGAATTTACTTTTGAAAATGAAACCGTAATGTTTGCACCAGCTCAAGGATTTTATGCAACTCCCGATCTTGGTAAGAATGAAATCAGACTTGCTTATATCTTAAATAAAAATGACCTCAAAAAAGCAATGAAGATTTTCCATAAAGGGCTGGAAAAATATAAGAAACGAATATGAATAAAAGCAATACTTGGATTAATAGCACCGAAGGTGAAATTGACTTAAGAATTGCGGTGGTTTTCATTCTTAACTCAATCTCACAGCAAGCTGTGTTATTAAGTTAAGTCCGAAATATTGTATGTTAATCCGAGGTATTTCCCGTTCCTAAAGCCCACTTTGGGAACGAAGCTAATATTGGTATCCAAACTGGGGTTTGGATACCAGATTATTAGTAAATCTATTTAGGAAATATCAACCCAATTTCTCTTTCTGCGCTTTCAATGCTATCAGAAGCATGAACAGCGTTTTCTCCTATAGATTCTCCATAGATTGAACGGACTGTACCAAGAGCTGCCTTGGTGCAATCTGTATTACCCACCAGTTCACGAAGTTTTAAAACTGCTTCTTCCCTGCTAAGTACAGCACCAATAATTTTCCCTGATCTCATAAATTCACTAAGTTCAGTATAAAACCCCTTTCCCAGATGCTCTACATAAAACGCATCAGTAAGATCACTATTCATATTAAACATCTTAAGTTTTTCAATTACAAATCCATTTTCTTCTACCATTTTCAGGATTGCGCCAATTTGGTTTTTTCCGGTAGAATTCGGTTTGATCAAAAGTAAAGTTTTTTGTTTCATATAATCTCCAATTTTGTATTTATTTCTTAATATCAATTAATTTGAATTAACATTTATTAAACTCAAATTTTAGAAAGCAAAATTTTGTTATAGTCTTCTTTTTGCAAGAAAAATATTTGACATAATATTTCACACTTCAATTAAAAGAAAAATTTATTATTAATAATTATATATTTGGAGGAAAAATGTCTTTTGAAAAAATTAGAAAAGGTAATGCAATTTTTACTAATAAATTTAAAGAAACTAAAAAACTCTATAACGATCTTGTAGAAAATGGACAACACCCAAAAGTTTTGTGGGTGGGTTGTCCTGATTCACGTGTAGTTCCTGAATTTACAGTAAATGCTGATGCAGGTGACTTATTTGTTATTCATAATATTGCAAATATTATCCCACCAAAAGACGCCGATGAAACTTGTACAAGTTCAATTCTGGAATATGCCGTATTGCATCTAAACGTGGAACATATTGTAATTTGTGGACACACTGGGTGTGGTGGAATAAACGCCTTAATTGATGGTACACCAGAAGATTCTAAAATACATGATTGGCTCAAGTATGCAAATCCTGCAAAGGAAACAGTAAAGAGTAGTGGAAAAGATTCTTTAGAATTAGAGACAATTAAAGAAAACATTTTTCTTCAAGCAAAAAATCTTATGACTTTTGATTACATAGAGGAAAAGCATAGAAAAAATGAAATAAAAATACACAAATGGCTATATAATATGCACTCCGGAAAGATCTCATTTTACAATGACTTTGACAATGATTGGTTACCACTAAATTGATATTCAAATGGTAATTAAATTAGAATCTTACAAGAAAAAATATTTAACTTTAATATATATATATTATATTTTTTAAAAATAAATTCATATAATAGAAAGTTTTAAAAAATACTTGACTTGTCGATATGTTAATCAGGTTTTGAAATAAATTTTAATACAAAAAATAAAGGAGGATTCACAAGATGGCAGAAAAAAAAGCAATTACTTCATTAGCACATGAAGGAAGAACATTCCCACCATCCGCAGAAATGAGGAAAAATGCTCATATTTCATCAGATGAACAATACAAGGAAATGTGGGAAAAATCAATTAAAGATCCTGATGGATTCTGGTTAGAGCAAGCAAAAACATTACACTGGTTCAAAGAACCGACAATAGGTCTCAAATATAATTGGGATACAAAAAACCGAATTATTGAGCACACCTGGTTTGAAGATGGTGAAATGAATGTAAGTTATAACTGTTTGGATAGACATCTTGGCACACCAACTGAAAACAAAACAGCAATTATTTTTCAAGGTGAAGAAGAAGATAATGTAAAAAAATACACTTACAAAGAATTACACTTAGAAGTAAGCAAATTTGCAAATGTAATGAAAACAAAAGGAATCCAAAAAGGTGATAGAGTAGCTATTTATATGCCAATGGTTCCAGAACTTGCAATCGTGATGCTTGCATGCACAAGAATCGGTGCTATCCATTCTATCATTTTTGGTGGATTTAGTGCAGATGCTATCAAAGGAAGAGTTAATGACTCCGATTGTAAAATGCTCATCACTTCCAATGTTTCTAATAGAGCTGGGAAACACATTCGTCTTAAAGATATTTCTGATGAAGCTCTGAAAGACACACCAACTATTGAGAATGTGATTGTTATAAAAGTTAACAATGAACCTTGTCATATGGAAGCAGGAAGAGATTTTTGGTATCATGATGAAATGGCAAAAGCAGATGCATTTTGCGAAGCTGTTCCTATGAAAGCAGAAGATCCGCTATTTATACTTTATACATCCGGCTCCACAGGAAAACCAAAAGGCGTTGTTCACACAACTGCCGGTTATTTAATGCATACAACTTTAACTCACAAACATGTTTTTAATATTCATGATGATGATGTATACTGGTGTACTGCTGATATCGGTTGGGTAACAGGTCATAGTTATATAGTTTACGGACCTCTTGCTAATGGTGCAACTTCTGTAATGTTTGAAGGTGTTCCAACTTATCCAGATGCTGGCAGATTTTGGCATATTGTGGAAAAATTCGGCATAACTGTATTCTACACTGCTCCTACAGCTATTAGAGCTTTGATGAGATTAGGTGATGAATGGGTTGAAAAATATAAAATGCCAACTCTTAGAATTCTCGGTTCGGTTGGTGAACCTATTAATCCAGAAGCTTGGATGTGGTATTATGAAAAAGTTGGAAAAGAAAACTGTCCGATCGTGGATACATGGTGGCAAACAGAGACTGGTGGATTTATGATCTCACCACTTCCTGGAGCTCATACTTTGAAACCTGGTAGTGCCGGCAGACCATGCTTCGGCGTAGAACCTGTTATTCTGCGCGATGACAGATCCGAATGCGACCATAATGAAGGTGGAAAACTTTGTATTAAAAAACCATGGCCGGGCATGATGAGAACAATGTGGGGCGACCACGATAGATTCATCGATGTATATTTCACAATGTATGATGATATATATTTTGCAGGTGATGGCTGCCGTATCGATGATGATGGTGATTATTGGTTAATGGGAAGAATCGATGATGTTGTTAATGTTTCTGGTCACAGAATAGGAACTGCCGAAGTTGAAAGCGCACTTGTAAGTCATAAATATGTTGCTGAAGCTGCCGTAACTCCAATTCCTCATGAAATCAAAGGACAAGGTCTTTATGCTTATGTTACTCTCATTACTGGCGTTGAAGAGACTGATGAATTAAAGAAAGAACTTATCATGCATGTTCGTAAGGAAATCGGACCAATCGCTGCACCTGAAGCTATTCAGTGGGCACCGGCACTTCCTAAAACACGTTCAGGAAAGATCATGCGAAGAATACTTAGAAAGATCGCAGAGAATAGTGCTGATAATCTTGGAGATATTTCAACTCTCGCGGATCCAAGTGTTGTTGAACATCTAATTGAAGCTCGTAAGTTAATTAAATAATTGTAAATAAAGAATATAGTCGGAACTGTATTTTTTGGTTCCGACTTTTTTTTAAGAAGGAGAAGATATGTCTGAGAAAAAAGTAATGAATAGAAATTTCGTAGTATTTGGAGCAATTGTTATTCAGCTTTGTTTGGGTGCGATCTATGCTTGGTCTGTATTTACAAAACCATTGGTTGAAGCTGGATGGACAAAAACTCAAACTCAAGCTGTATTTGCTGCAGGTCTTGCATTCTTTGCAATCATTATGGTAATTGCCGGAAGACTTATGCCAAAATTTGGTCCTAAAAAACTTGCGATGTCTGGTGGAATAGTTCTGGGTCTCGGGTATTTACTTGCCGGACTTTTTGGTGGAACTGATTTTTGGTCAATTTTTATTTTCTTAGGAATAATAGGTGGATCTGGTATTGGTTTAGCTTATGTTGTACCAATCGCTGTCGGGATGCGTTGGTTTCCAGACAAAAAAGGACTTATCACAGGTCTGGCTGTTGCCGGATTTGGCTTTGGCGCAACTCTTTGGGTTAAGCTGGCTGGATCATGGGGTGGCTTAATAGAAAATCTTGGTTTAAGTACAACTTTTACAATCTATGGAATCATATTCTTTGTAACTGTTTTCATTGGTAGTCTCTGGATGAAGTTTCCACCAGAAGGATGGAAACCAAAAGGATGGAATCCAACAGAAATTGAGAAAAAAACTACTGTTTCTGGAATTGAAATGAAAAGTGGAGAAATGCTGAAAACTCCTCAATATTATATGATATTGCTTACTTTCGTCTTTGGTGCAAGTGCGGGTTTGATGAGTATCGGCTTAATGAAACTATTTCCAATGGAAGCTTTACAGGCAGCAGGTTATAGTGAGCTTGCAGCTTCAGGTATTGCTGGAACAGCAATGGCTGTATTTTTCTCATTAGCAAATGGCTTGGGAAGAATTGCCTGGGGTGCAATGAGTGATAAATTGGGAAGAAAACTTTCAATTGCTATAATGATGTTCACTCAAGGGATCTTTGTTATTTTATTCCAATGGATCGCTGGAACTCCTGGTCTGCTTTATTTGGGTGCAGCCTTGATAGGATTTAATTTTGGTGGAAACTTTGCTTTATTCCCTACTATTACAGCTGACACTTTTGGAGCTAAACATATTGGACAAAATTATGGCTGGGTATTTCTTGCTTATGGAGTTGGTGGGATATTCGGACCAATCTTAGGTGGAAAATTAGGAGATATGAATAATTTTTCACTCGCTTTCATAATCTGTGGTATTTTATGTATCGTTGCTGCAGGTATTATTCTTGGTGTTAAACAACCTAAACATAAATTAGCATAATCTATACAATATTTATGAAAGAGGTTACAATGTAACCTCTTTTTATTTATAGATTCGAATCCATTATAATATAATAACATTCTAATAACTACAATAACCGTAATTTCTTGACATTAAAGGTTGAGTTCTGTTTTGAGTAAAAAAAAATTTCGGAGGAGAAATGGCAATTAAAAAGTTAGAGGACTTAATAGAACTCGTAAAAACCAAATCAAAAAAAAGAGTTGTAGTTGCTTATGGACAGGATGAAATAACAATTCTAGCAACTAAAAAAGCTATTGATCTTAAGTTTGCTGAATTTACTCTAATCGGGGATCAAGATGTGATAAAAACAATTTGTGCTGATCATGATATTGACCCAAATATTTATACAATTATTCATGAACCTGATGAGATAAAATCCGGTAAAAAAGCAATGACACTTTTAAATCATGGCAAAGGTGATGTGCTGATGAAGGGGATAATTTCAACAGATAAATTACTGAGATGCATAATTGATAAGGAAAATGGAATAATGATCCCAAAGGCTACTCTATCGCATATTTCCATTGCTGAAATTCCTAATTATCACAAGCTTCTTATTTTTACTGATGCAGCATTTATTCCAAGACCGAATATTGACCAAAAAATCGCTATGACAAGATATGTAATTGATACTGCCAGAAAAATTGGTGTAAAAAGACCAAAAGTAGCAATAATCTCTTTTTCTGAAAAAACAAATCCAAAAATTCCAACTGCTGTAGATGGTGCTTTCATTTCTAAAATGGCAGATCGTAATCAAATAAAAAATGCTGATATAGATGGACCACTTTCCATTGATCTGGCAATCGATCCTAAAAGCCTGCATTACAAGGGTGTAAAGAGTTGTGTAGAGGGAGATGCAGATTGTCTTGTGTTCCCTTTCTTAGAAGTTGCAAATGTTTTCTATAAATCCCTAACCTATTTTGCCCAGGCAAGTATGGTAACTTATATCGTAGGAACAAAAGTTCCAACAACTCTTTCATCAAGAACTGATACACTACAGAACAAATTATATTCCCTAGCTTTTGCCTGCTTGATGGCAGATAAAGATAAACTTAGTAGTGAGGAAGAATAATGAAAATAGCCCTTGCTTCAGATCATGCTGGTTTTGAGCTGAAAGAAAAAATAAAAGAATTTTTAACCGATCATCAGGTTATTGATTTTGGTCCGGTAAATTTAGATTCAATGGATTATCCTGACACAGGATTCAAAGCTGCTGAAGCTGTTTCCAATGGAGATTGCGAAAGAGGAATATTGATTTGTGGAAGCGGACTCGGCATGAGTATTGTGGCAAACAAAGTTCCCGGAATAAGAGCTGCATTATGTCAGACAAAGCAATTTGCCGAACTCTCCCGCAGGCATAATGATTCCAATATTTTAATTTTATCAGGAAGATTTATTTCGGAATATCTTGCAAAAGAGATCATGGATGTTTGGTTCAATACAGAGTTTGAAGGTGGAAGACATCAGAAAAGATTAGATAAAATATCAGATTATGAAAAGGAGAAATAATAAATGAAATTTTTAAAGAAGAATGATCCTGAGCTATATAATGCAATGTATAAAGAACTGAAGCGTCAAACAGAGAATCTGGAATTGATAGCCTCTGAAAATTTTGTTTCCAGAGCTGTACTTGAAGCAGCAGGGTCTGTCCTCACAAACAAATATGCAGAGGGTTATCCTTATCGGTATAGCAAGAAAACCGGAAAATTAAAATATAGTCTTTATGGAAGATATTATGGTGGATGCGAATGGGTAGATAAAGTTGAAAAACTCGCAATTGAACGAGCCCAAGAAATCTATGGAGCTGATCATGTAAACGTCCAACCTCATTCTGGTTCTCAAGCAAATATGGCTGCATATTTCTCCCTAGTAAAACCAGGTGATACTGTTCTTAGTTTAGAACTTACTCACGGTGGACACCTTACTCACGGGCATCCGCTTAGTTTTTCCGGTGCTTTGTATAACATTATCCCATATGGAGTGAATAAAGATACTGAACAATTTGATTACAATGAAATAAGAAAACTTGCCCTTGAGCATAAACCTAAAATGATTCTTGCTGGAGCTAGTGCTTATCCCCGTAAAATTGATTTTAAAAAATTCCGGGAAATTGCCGATGAAGTAGGTGCAAAATTATTCGTAGATATGGCTCATATTGCAGGTCTTGTTGCTGCCGGATTACATCAGAACCCTGTTCCTTATGCAGATATTGTAACAACAACTACTCATAAAACATTGCGGGGACCACGTGGTGGCATGATTCTCTGTAAAGAAAAATATGCAAAAGAAGTTGATAAACAAGTTTTCCCTGGAATTCAAGGTGGACCATTAGAGCATGTGATTGCCGCCAAAGCTGCAGCATTTAAAGAAGCACTTCAAGATGATTTTAAAATCTATCAAGAACAAGTGATAAAGAATGCAAAAGTGTTAGCAAGGGCTTTAGAAGAGAAAGGGCTACGTTTAGTTTCAGGTGGAACAGACACACATCTTATGTTGATAGACCTGGGTGATAAGGATAGTGGAAATCCAAGTGGAAAGAAAATGGAAGGAGCCTTGGATAAAGCAGGCATAACAGCAAATAAAAATACTATCCCATTTGATAGCAGACCTCCATTTGTAGCTTCAGGTATCCGTCTTGGAACTCCTGCTGTTACAACAAGAGGAATGAAGGAACAAGATATGGAACGAATTGCAGATTTTATTTCTCAAGTGTTCAATAATCATGATGACGAAGAAAAGTTGGCACAAATCAAAGTTGCAGTTCGTGAATTCTGCGATAACTTTCCATTATATCCTGAACTTCTTACTGAAGATTAATATTTAGCATAGATATAAATGTCCTATCCAGTAATGGTTAGGACATTTTTTTTATATTGAACAGCACTCTTTCAAAATTCCTAAATAATCTCTAATTTTATCATGTTCTACGATCCTCTGCTACATTTTGATTGAATCATTTAAATATATTAGAGTAAAATAATATTAATTAGTTGACATTATAACTTTATACAATAAACATTAATTTATGGATTATTGTGTCTATAATTAATATATGGTTTCTTTTGTAGAGAGGGAGAAAATATGAATGTTGAATTTCATTACTACATAACAAAATATCTGGCATTAGAAGCTGGTTTTGATAATTCCGAAGCTGAGATTATTGCCTATTCATCACAATATGTCGATGACAATTCAACCCAGTATAAGATCAAACTTCCTGATAGTTCAGAATACAAAAATTACATAACGCAAACAAAGAATATCACTAAACCCAGAAAACAATTAATGCGAATATATTTGCTGTTCCATTTTATGCCAGGAAACCCAACAAGCCCTAAAACCAGAAGAAAAGATGGAAAGATGCACCTTCTTAATACTACATCTTCCAGCACACATGCTCAAGAAATATTTTACGATGCAACAAAGAGTGAAAATTTATACTCACTTGGTATTGCTTCTCATATGTTAGCTGATACAATATCTCACCAGAATTTTATTGGAAACTTCGACGAAATGAATGCAATGAAAGGAGTTTGGGAAACTCTTACACCAAATATTGGGCATGCCGATGCAGGGTATAAACCGGATATACCTAACCTCATATGGCATGATCCACGTTTGATAGAAGAAAATAGTACAATTGATAATACTGAGCGGGTTTTACTGGCATCAAATAAACTCTATAAGAATTTTCTTATGTTCACGGCAAGTCCTACAAACTGGACAGAGGTAAAAGCAAATATTACCGATATCCTCAAAGACAAAATTGATGAAAGACATTTGTCTTCATATAAAAAACAAATGAAAGAGAGAATTGGAAAATATCAAAGACTCATCTTAAATCATAATGCAAATACAGAATATGATCCATATAGCTGGTTTAGTGCTGCTATTTCAGAAGATATCAAATTTCTTAACGATAAAAAAGTAAAATTTGATCCAATTAAAGATAAGTTATCTTTTAAAGAAAATTATAAACAAACAAATTGGTATAGATTCCAAGAAGCTGCAAAAAATTATCAGAAAAGAGCAGCTAATAAAATGGAACCGATCTTTGCTCAAATAGAAATTAAAGAATGGTAAATTAATATCAGGAGGAGAAGATGAAAAAATTATTTTTGGTTGTATTATTTTTTGGAACATTGTTATCAGCACAAAATATCTGGCTTAATGAATTGCATTATGATAATGTAAGTGCAGATGAAGGTGAATTTATTGAGATAGTGTTAGAAAATGCTGGAAGTTTTAGTTTAAGTGATTTTTCTATCACATTATATAATGGTAATGGTGGTATTGTTTATGGAACACATACTCTAGATACTTTTACATCTGGTGTTGTTGTTGATAATTTCACAATCTATTATAAATTTATCGAAGGAATCCAAAATGGAGCTCCTGATGGGATCGCACTTGATTACATGGGAACACTTATCCCTGGGCAATTCCTCAGTTATGAGGGAACTTTTGAGGCCGGGATTGGTCCAGCAAATGGTGTAATGTCAACTGATATTGGTGTTGAGGAAAGTGGTCTCACCCAAATTGGAGAATCACTACAACTACTTGGAACAGGAGCAGTTTATAGTAATTTTATCTGGCAAGGACCTGCATCAGAAACTCCTGGAGAATTGAATAATGGCCAAACTATCGGAGGAACTCCTGAGCCTACGATCATAGTTGTAAGTCCCAACGGCGGTGAACAATGGGAACAGGGTTCTACTCATCCAATTACATGGACATCTATAAATTTTGCAGGAAATATCAAAATAGAACTTGAAATGGTTTATCGTGAAAGAGAAGTACTTATTGCCTCCACCGAAGATGATGGAAATTGGGAATGGGAAATTCCTGAAAATCTTACAATTTCAGATTATTACGCAATAATAATTTCAGACGCTGAAGATGGAGATCCATGGGATGATAGTAATGCTGCTTTTTCTATTATTGAACCAATTCCAATTATTCCATATACTATCTATGAGATTCAATACTCTACTTCCGGCCCATCTCCTCTTGAAGGAGAACTTGTAGAAACTACTGGAGTTGTTACTGCAATTTTTGAAAATTACTTTTACATTCAAGATGGCATAGGAGCTTGGAATGGAATTGTTATCTATCCAATCCAAGAGGTAGAAGTTGGTGATGAAATCACAATCTCCGGCTTAGTTTTAGAATACAATAATAAAACAGAGATAACCGATATAATTGAATTAACAATTATAGGAACCAGCGATCTACCCGAACCTGTTATTTTATGTGCTGAAGAACTATCTTTTTTGGAAGATTATGAAAGTGTCCTAACTCAAATTCAAAATGTAACTGTTTCCAATGAAGATCTTGGCTACGGTAATTGGGAAGTTGAAGACCAGTCTGGTGCTTGCATAATCGGAGGATTGGGAGACTATACTTATGTTCCTGTATTAGACGATTTCATTTATTCGATCACTGGAGTAGTGGATTTTACTTTTGGAGATTTTAAACTTGAACCGCGTGATGATGCTGATATTGATCTGATCGGTTCTGATATTGATGATGAATTACTTACAATAAAGCCTGATCAATTCGGAAATTTTCCAAACCCCTTCAATCCATCTACAACGATATATTTTGAATTGAATAATGAAAATACAGAAGATGCAGAATTGATAATCTATAACTTGAAAGGACAGAAGATCCAACAATATTCAATATTCAATGATCAATCTTCAATTATTTGGAATGGAACGGATAATTCAGGGAAACTTGTTACTTCAGGAGTATATTTATATCAGCTATTGTTAGATGGTAAATCGACAGCATCCAGAAAGATGCTTTTATTGAAATAATACCTAATAAACTAATTTGCTCCTTCTCTTCTAGGGTTGGAGCTTTTTTATCCCCCCGAATTTATTATCTGGTTTAATCCTTTTAATACAAATATTTGTTTATAGATCTTTACTTAATATTAATATCAATCTAGTAAATACTCTTCTCGCAATTTTGGGCATTTCAATATTTTGAATTAACCTAATATCTTTTTTATTAAAAAGATTAAATCTTCTGGCAAATAACAATACGGTTATCAATAAACTAAATGAACTAATTAATTTAATTATGAAGTTAATTTCCAATATATTTATAAGCATAATAAGAACTGTTATTAATGGAAATAAAAGTGCAAGCTTCCTTTTGATACCAAAATATCTATTAAGATAAAGTAATCCAATTATAGATCCAATAGAAAAAACTAAAAAAGAAGCAATGGCTGCTCCCTCAATTCCAATATATCTTACTAAGAAAATATCAGCTATAATATTAAATATTCCAGATGATATACCAATATATAAAATTATCTTCGTCAAATCAAAAGATATATAAATTGCAGAAAGTCCAGATCCAATTATAGAAAAACTCACAGAAGCCATCAAAATTTTAAAAATCATAATAGAAGAATTAAATTCTTCACCATAAATAGCATAAAACATCTGATCACTGAAAATAATAATTAATGAAACTAATATCATTGCAACAAAACTGATGTGAGGAATTAGTCTTTTGAGATAGAAATTTTTTATTTTATCTATTTCACCCTTTGTTTTAAAAACCATTATTATTGGAACTGTAATTGCAATCAAACCCATCCCAAAAAAGGATTTAAGAGCATTAAGTATTTTATATGCTGCTTGATAGATCCCAACGTCTTCAAGAGTCATATAATACTTTATTACATACATATCTACCCAGTTAATTACATAACCTGACCAACTATTAAACAGAAGAGGTAAACTGAAGATTATTATTTTTATTAATAATGCTTTATCAAACTGTAATGGGAATAAGTATCTGGTTTTAATAAAAGATAACCCAATTATTATAACCAGAATATCTGATATTAATAAAATATAAATTACAGATATTACACTTATTTTAAGAATAGAAAAAGCAAAAAACAACATCCCTATAACTATAAAGATCTTTGAAGCTAGCTTAAATAAGAAAGTATACAATTTTATCAATCTTATCACTTGCAAGACTTCTAAAACAAAAAACTTGATTAAAGAGATAAATGCACCAATAAGTATTATCCAAAATAGATTTACTTTATCAATCTCTAAAAATGTTAGAATCAGTTTTCTATATGTGTAGAATAATATAGATACTACAAAAAATGAAAACAAACTTACAATAAAAAAATTTGCTGTTGTTTTCCTTAAATGATCTTCTTTAATAAATTCTTCTTTACCAAACCGTTTAATAGAAAGACCAAGCCAACTTGCTCCAAATGTATACAATAAAACAATTGCACTAAGGAACAATGCTACTTTCCCATAATTACCAGGACCCAGATATCTTGCCTGAATTGATTCAGAAATTATCATTAAAGGCACAGCTAACACAATCATAACATTAGCTGTAACAAAATCCCAGAATGATTTTTTTAGTTCTTTCATAACTCCTTACTCTTCGATAAAATGTATTCCAAAAATTTAGATCTCCAATTTTCATATTTAAACTCTTTATGAAATTTAATTAGATCATTCATAAATGCTTTTACACCAAGTTTTTTAGCTTTATTAACAGTATCAATAAAAGAATTTTTATCCCCTTCTTTATATAAAAGACCTATATTATAATTATTTACGTATGAAGCAAATGGTTCAATATCGGGAGCAATGATTGGACGATAATTGCGAATTGCATCAAACATAACTCCAGATGCTTGATCAGATCGTACATTACTATATGGAAGAGCAATAAAATGCGCTTTTTCAATTTCTTGTATATAATCTTCTGTAGACAATAATTTAAAATGCCCTGTTACACTTTTTGATGCGAGGTTTTCTACTCTATTTTTTATGTATGATCCATAATTGCCCGTGGCTTTACCTGCAACACGATATTTAAACTCGATAAACTGCTCACTTTCAATGCAATTAATAATAAATTCAATATTCTTACCTGCATAAATCCCACCTATCGTAGAAACTAAGAATTCTTCAGAGAGCTTTGAAGTATTATTAACAATATTATCCTCAAACAGAAGATAAGGTATTCTAAAAACAGAATTATATCCTAGATTTACCAGCAGATTCTTAAGTTTTTCTTCCAAAACTAAAATGCCATTGATCTTGGAAATAAACTTATTACACTCTTTGATATAGAATCGCCTCCATAGTTTGAAATCAATTAATCTAGTTCTTACAGCATCGCAGGAAACTGCCTTTATAGTGTGTAATACGATTATAACAGGAGTGAATATCTTATTTATGTAAAGAGCTGGTTCTCCTCCTCGAGCTTCTGATGTAATAATAATAAGATCAGGTTTTAAATATTCAATATTCTTTAAAACATGCTTATACCATTTTCTATCTGGTAAATACGTAATTATTTTTATTAATTTACGCATTGGTCCATATTTGTTTGTTTGTGGCGAAATAGATCCTGAAACTTTAATTATTTTAAATGATGCTTTTTTTAGTGATAGATCTTTATACCAGATTTTAAAATAGCCAGCGTAATCAGCAAAAATAATTTCTATCCCACTTTCATCAAGTAATTGTGCTATATGCCAATTAAAATACCTGTAATGTCCACTATCTGCTAAGCAAGGATCAAAAATTACAATTCTCATTAAACTGCTCTATCGTTATTTTTTTGATACCATTCTATGGTCCTTTTCAATCCTTCTTTAAAATCCATCTTGGCTGCAAAGCCAAACTCATGTTCTGCTCTTTTCGTATCTAGTTTCCTCCTGGGCTGTCCGTCTGGTTTGGTGGAATCCCAAATAATCTTTCCTGTAAAACCGGTTAATTTAGCAATTAATTCTGCCAAATCCTTAATAGATATCTCTAGATCAGTACCCAGATTTACTGGGTTACTTTTATTATATTTCTCTGTAGCTTGTAAAATTCCTTCTGCTGCATCTTCAGCATATAAAAATCCTCGGGTGGGTTTGCCAGTCCCCCAACAAACTACTTCATCTTTTCTTTCTGTCTCTGCTTCTACAAACTTCTTAATTAAAGCCGGAATAACATGGGAACTCTTAGGATTAAAATTATCTCCTGGGCCATACAAATTTAGAGGCAGCAAAAAGATAGAATTAAATCCATATTGTGCCCGATAAGATTGAGACTGAACCAGCATCATCTTCTTAGCCAGACCATAAGGGGCATTGGTCTCCTCAGGATAGCCATTCCATAAATTCTCTTCCTTAAAAGGAACCGAAGTAAATTTAGGATAGGCACAGATAGTACCTAAAGCTACAAACTTATCCACTTTAAATTGCCGAGCATATTCCATCAACATGGCTCCCATCACCAGATTATCATAGAAAAATTTACCCGGATTTTCTCGATTAGCTCCGATTCCCCCTACTACTGCCGCTAAATGAATAACTATATCGCAAGGGTAATCCTTATACAATCTAATTATATTAATTTCTTTAGTAAAATCATACTCTTTGCTACGAGGGATAAATATATTTCTACATCCCCGCTCTTCTAATTTCTTCAACACATAGGACCCTAAAAATCCTGCTCCACCGGTAGCAATAACTCTCTTATCATTCCAAAAATTCATTTCTTATCTCCTATCTATCCTAAAGTCAAATGATTCTCTGTCCAACCAATTCCCTTCTTCTTTAAAATCTTCTTCCCTTCTCCCGGTGATTCCAATCCAATTAATTCCATATCACTATCTACCATTATCTTAACCAGTTCTTTAAAGGTTATCTTTGGACTCCAGCCAAGCTCTCTTTTTGCCTTTGAAGCATCAGCCAACAATAATTCTACCTCTGTAGGTCTAAAATAACAAGAGTCTATCTCTACATATTCCTTCCAGTCTAATCCCGCATAGCTAAAGACTTCTTCTAAAAATTCCTTAACTGAATGGGTTTCTCCTGTCCCGATAACATAATCACAAGGTTTATCCTGTTGTAACATCAACCACATCGCCTCTACATAATCAGGGGCATAGCCCCAATCTCTCTTAGCCTCTAAATTACCCAAGTATAGTTTCTTGTCTTTTCCGGCTATAATTCGAGCCAATCCCCGGGTAATCTTCCTAGTTACAAAAGTTTCGCCTCTCCTCGGTGATTCATGGTTGAAAAGTATCCCATTACAGGCAAATATATTATACCCTTCCCAATAATTACGGACCATCCAGTAAGCATAAATCTTAGCTGCCGCATAAGGACTTCTCGCTCTAAAGGGAGTATCCTCATTTTGAGGTGCAGGGGCATCTCCATACATTTCGCTGCTTGATGCCTGATAAAACCTACACTTTATTCCGCTTCTTCTTACTGCCTCCAATATTCGAGTAGTCCCCAAGGCAGTAATATCTCCGGTATATTCCGGGATATCAAAACTGACCCGTACATGACTCTGGGCTCCTAAATGATAAATCTCATCAGGTTTAATATTATAGATAAGATTGGTAAGCTGACCTGAATCACTCAAATCTCCGTAATGAAGATGTAATTTTACTCCTCTTATATGGGGGTCTTTATAAATATGGTCTATCCTGCTGGTATTAAAGGTGCTGGCTCGTCTTATCATACCATGAACTTCGTATCCTTTAGAAAGCAAAAACTCTGCTAGATAGGAGCCATCCTGGCCAGTAATACCGGTAATCAGTGCTTTTTTCATAATATAATCCTCCCAAAATATTTTTATTACTATTATTAGCATTTATTTAATAATTCTTTGTACAAGTCAAAATATTTATTCCCAACAATATCATATGTATAATTGTCTAAAACCTTTTGACGTGCTTTTTTCTTCAAATATATTAATCTATTTTTGTCTTCCAACATCCAATAAATCCCTTCGGCTAAATCATTTGCAGATTTATATTCCGCAAGATATCCATTTTGTTTATGATCAATCATGTCAGGGATACCTCCGATTTTAAAACCAATGACAGGTGTACCACACGATAGAGATTCCATTATTGTATTGGGTAAATTGTCCTCCAAAGAAGGGGTTATAAATATATCGGCTGCATTATAACACAATGCTAAAGAATAATTATCATTTAATCTACCCAAAAAATTCGTTTTAATCGATAATTTTTTAATATCTTCTGAATATGAAGCTCCAAAAATTAATAATTCTAAATCATCTTTTATTTGTGGATAATCATTTTTTATTTTCTCAAGAGCTTTAGTTAAATAATAAAAGCCCTTTCTTTTATTAGTTGTAGCATCCATTGCACCAAATAAAATAAAATATTTATTTTGAGGTAGATTTAGAATATCTCGAGCAATCTCCTTATTAATTGGTTTAAAAACATTTACATCTAAAGAATTTGGTATAACCTCAATTCTTAAATCTTTAAAAAGAGAGCTATCTTTGGCACATTGAGCAAGCCATGTACTGCAAGTAACTATAGTTAAATTTAAATTTTTAAAATATTTATTCTTCTTCTTCCATATTCTACGTGTTAAGTCTCTATCTTTATTAGAATTTAACATCGGACATTGCCCACATTTCTCTTTGTATTTAGTACATCCGCTACTATTATGACATCCACCTGTGAAGGGCCACATATCATGCAAAGTCCACACAATTGGTTTATTTAATTTATTAATCTTCCTAAAAAAAATTAAAGATAAAAAACCTGAATTTATCCAATGCAAATTTATTATGTCAGCTGTTTTTGCATATTTGTTTTTGCAAATGTCTATGCCAGTTATGGCCATAGAAAATGGTACTTTTTGTCTATTCTTATATGGTTTTAAAATCAATATTTTGTAATAAGAACGAATTTTCCCCAATACTTTTTGTATGTCTGTATCACCGATGCTTTTAACTTTTATGTCATCTCCAGCTTTAGATCGTACCAGTATTTTAGAATTGACATTTAAATTATTTAATGCCTTATTTAATCTAAATGCTGCCCTTGCTGCCCC
>Ga0307992_1000289_pt1 | contig 32464 bp, 30 predicted proteins | sample EllFjometagen133_FD_203162 | JGI IMG/M metagenome (GOLD analysis project Ga0307992, IMG submission 203162) | Marine microbial communities from Ellis Fjord, Antarctic Ocean - #133 | ecosystem: Environmental > Aquatic > Marine > Unclassified | place: Southern Ocean | collected 2014-10-08
CAAAATGCCAGATCGGCTTCAAAAAGAGGCTATCTCCCCTATTCAAAACAAGGTCGGCCAATTTGTTTTGTCACCAATGATTCGCGAAATAATTGGTCAGCCAAAGGGTTCGTTCCAAATTGATGATATCATGGACGGTGGGAAAATATTCCTCGCCAACTTATCACAAGGAAGAATTGGTGAAGACAACGCCAATTTACTTGGGGCCATGTTAATTACAAAAATTCAACTTGCTGCCATGCATAGAGTAGAAATGAGAGAACAAGAAAGACGAGATTTCTATCTTTACGTCGACGAATTCCAAAACTTTGCCACCACATCCTTTATTAAGATTCTTTCCGAAGCAAGAAAATACAGGCTTAATTTGATGCTAGCCAACCAGTACATTGCTCAAATCCCCGAAGAAGTCCAAAAGGCAATCTTGGGCAACATTGGAACAATGATTAGTTTTACGGCTGGTGCTGAAGATGCTCAAATACTTCAAAAGGAGTTTTCAGAAGTCTTTACCGAAAATGATCTTGTTAATCTTTCTCGTTTCCAAGTAGCCATGAAATTAACTATAGATGGACAATCCAACAGGCCTTTCTTGGCTCATACCCTCCCCCTTCCTGTTTCTACTAACCAAAATAAACAAAAGGTTCTTGATGCCTCAAAAGAACGTTGGGGAAAAAAGAAAACCGCACCACAAGAAATGAAACAAGTCCAACGCTCGCAGCCACAGCCACAGCCACAACGCCAACCGCAACCACAACATAAGCCCTATCAACCCAGACGTAGGAAATATCCTCGCAGATTTAATCCTCAAGACAAACAGTCTTAAAAATAATCTCATAATTTACGTTATTATAATTTTTGCTATAAGCTCGATTGATTCTTTCTTTATTATCTATTGCTGACAATTATCAAGAGAAAATATCAAGCTCTCTTGCAACGAGAAAATATCTCCTCTAGGAACAATGGGTACTTAAAAATCCAATCGATTATTTCATTTTCAGTCCTATAATTTGTTTTCTTGTGTATCTTTGATATAATCATCTCATTATTTCCCTGTTCGTCTAGTGAAGGAGAATTACGGCGAAATAAAGATCTTTAACAAAAAAAAGCAAAAATATGTAAAACACCTTAAGGAGGTGACAAGCAGTTCAATATATCCAAGTTATTAAAGTCCTATTAACCAATTAACCCTTATCTAGGAGGATTGATGAAGAAGCTTTGGAAAATTTTACTGATAGTTGGAGCATTGCTTGTAATGTCCTTTACTATCGCAAGTGCAACTGGTCCAGACTGTGGAGAGTATACAGCCTACAGTACGCCTGTTTCAGGCCTTGACACTTTTTATGACGTTAATGTAGATGTTGAATTTTTGTCAGGTCATCAGATACACGTCACAAGTAAAAATGGGTGGTCAATTGTACTAATTCATGTTCATGACAGCTTTAACTATAATGATGATTTTGCCCCTCCAGAGGGAACAACAGATATTACTACTGTAATGGATGTTCCTTACAACTTTGATAGTTATTACATCACGCTTACTAAGGCATGTCCATCTACTGTCGAACTTGGTATCTCTAAAGATGAGACGTGTGATGGATATGAGTTCGTGGTCAATCCGCCGTTAAGTCAAATTGTCGGTGTCATTAAGTATTCACGTTATGCTGTCGAGGTAGATACTCTTTGGTCCAACTACGGCTTTCCTCAAGTTTACTCCAGTGTTTGGGATGGTAATGAACAAGTCACACTTGTTGTTCATTTAAAGTTTAAGACGTATGGCTGGACAGATGATGGATACTATAATGATTATCTTGGAACAGCCACTGTCGGACCGTTCAACATTATTCTTGAAAAGCCTGATAACTGTTTTGTGACTCCCGAACCCATTACTCAGATAGATTATGATGCTGACTGTGAAGATATCATGGCTCAGGATCAAGAAGCTGTTTGGGAAGATGGAGAAGGTGGAGAATATGGCGACTGGGTGAATGTTGACGATCCTTATCAGGTTCATGTTTGGTCGGATCCTTACACTTTGGAATCCTGGATTGCTCCAGATCAAAGTGTAATTGATGAACCGGCTGAGTGCCTGATTCCGATACCCCTAGACCTTTATGTGGTAATGGATACACTACTAATGTAGGATCAGTATGGGTGGAAGGTACAGAAGGTACTTCTGGCTATTGGACAGAGCCAGTATGCTATCTCCAACAAAATATCTTTGAAGCTGAAAGCAATACGTGTGAAACAATTAGTGGTAGGGCTACTTTTGACTATGGAAGATCCAAAATATTAAGCATTAGAATGTTTGTGGATGGTATACAGGTAGCAAAAAGGCTTACAGTAGATACAAAGGTAGACACTGGTTTTTCTAAAGCTGGCTTTGATGCTGGAACCCACATAGTTATGGTAAGAGGTTATGTTGACGTTAACTATGCTCCTAGACAATATTGGGAAGATAGCATGGAAGTTACAGTTGAATCTTGTTTTATAACACCAGACCCTGACCCAAGTACAGAAGCCGAAACCGATTGCGATGGAGTATATGAAGAAAACTTCTTAGCATATTGGATAGGTGGAATTGGAGGCGGATACGGAGAACCTGTACTCCAAGATGGATCTTACATTCATTTATGGACAGAATCCAAAGTTGATGAAGTTTGGGGTGAATACTCTGAACCTCTCAATTGCCGTCAATCAGAACAGTGTGGTCGTTGCTCAACTCAAGTTACAAGCACGTATGTAACATGGTTCGACCGTGATGGTGGATGTGATGATGACTACAACAACGAGCGCGTAGAATATCCATATCATAAAGATTGTTATCAATTGTGCTCAGAGACTGTTGCCAAGGACAAGGATTGGGGTGTTTGGCTTTTTGATGGCCCGGCTGTTTGGAATGCCTGGGTAGACAATGGGGATGGTACTTTTACCAAAACTGGAACCCGGCCGATTGCAAAAGATTGGACTCAGGATTTTGTGGATAAGTATAACGAAGAACATGTCTGCAAAACTGAAGACGGCACCATATATGCAAACTCACCGCTTGAGGAAACCAAAAAAGGTTCGGTTGAAGTATATACTAATGCTACCTGCAAAAAAGCGTGGGCACATTATGAATACTTTGATCCTGATGGCGTTTTTGTCAGCAAAGACCCCAATGTTAGGTTCTTTTGGGAAAAACCCTTTGAACTGGAAAGTGCAACCTTACTTGGTGTACTTATCAGCGAACCGGACAAATGCTTACCTGAACCAGAAGTATGTGGTCGTTGCTCAACTCAATTCGTTGGTTGGGTAACTTGGGTAGACCGTGGCGGCGATTGCAGTGGGGATTACTACAACGAACGTGTTGAGTATCCTTACGATGCACGATGCTACGATTCCTGCCAGGTTGGTAATACCGAAGAAGTGCAAACCTCTGATTCTGGTTGGTACGACACTGGTATTCCCTACGGTTTTGGGCCCTGGTATGCAAATCCTCTGCCGCCCAATTTCCAGCATGAAGGATCTCAAGATCAACTCAGAGATTATGCTGGCAACGTGGTGGATGTGAATAGCGAAGTATTCTGTGAACCTTATACTGATCAGGATAGTCAAACTATTCCATATTTTGAGGATGAGATTGCAGGAAAAGATCCCAAAGTCGTGACCCGTTCCAATTGCACACGAGCGTGGGCCTGGGTACGATACTTTGATCCCGATGGAAACAAGTTCGTTAACGGTCCAAAGATATATGCACCTTGGGTGTTATCAGTGTATGAGCCGGAATCTGTGGAAATCATGGGTAAAACTATCCATAAAAAGGATAAATGCCTAGTAGATATTCCAGAAGAACCGTTCTGCCCCTCCGGCAATCCTACCATTACACCTGCTACTTTCAATTATGAAACTGGCGAGTGGGAAGGATTAGTATGTTCACCCTGTCGTGCAGTCCCTGTAATTGAATACATCATTCAAGGAGAAGTTTTCCCATGTAAACTGTACGGCAATGCTGCTGATGGAGACTCCATCTGGAAGCTGCCCACAGATGTGATTTGGATGATGAACAACGGTGTTTGTGACCTGAAACCGCTTCCTTGTATTCCTGGCCGTGAAGAATTGAAGCCTTTTGTACGGAATGAATCCGGACAATTCTCAGGGAAAAAGGTTACGACTTGCTACGAAGTTGAACCTTGCATCGATTGTGATGGTGAGCTGGTGTACCCAATGGACCCGTTAAACGTCCTGCGGTAATATACCCCGCCGCCGTGTTACTTGTGATATTTCCATGATTTTATGGAGATATTCATAGTGTGGGCATCTTTGCCATTGTGTATCTCGGTGAGATGCCCACACTCTAGTTTTGCTTTTTTAGTTACTTACCTACGGGTATTAATATCAATGACCTCACCAGAGGAAACAAGATATTAGTACCCGATTTTTTTTGGCTAAATTCAAGAGATTACTTTGTTTATAATTCAACCAATCTTTTTTTAAGGTTTTATATATGTTGTTTTTCTGTATGTGTCTACTGATAATCAGTACTGAAGAGTCTTCCGAAAGGTAAAACGAAACACTAAACCAACAAAGAACCCGCTTTAAAAAAGCGGGTTTTTCTGTTTAACATTCAAAATATGACTAGAAGCGGGTTCGGTTTATTTACAGTTTAACCGTGACCTAAAAGCTGGGTGTATACCTACCCTCAGATAAATCTGAAAGCAGTCGTGATACTCCTTAGAAAGGAGGTGATCCATCCGCTCCTTCCAGAACGGATACCTTGTTACGACTTAATTCTTGTCGCTGGTCTCACCTTCCCCCGATACAATCGAGGTTCGGGTGCTTCCAACTTCACTAACTTGACGGGCGGTGTGTACAAGACCTGAGAACGTATTCACCGCGGCATAGCTGATCCGCGATTACTACCAATTCCACGTTCATGAGGGCGAATTGCAGCCCTCAATCCCCACTGAGAAGCCGTTTGATGGGATTAGCTCCGTGTTACCACTTGGCGACCCATTGTCGGCTCCATTGTAGCATGTGTGTAGCCCTGGATATAAGGGCCATGCTGACTTGACGTCGTCCCCGCCTTCCTCCCGAGAATGACTCGGGCAGTCCCGTATGAATATTCAACATACGGCGGGGGTTGCGCTCGTTACCCCACTGAAGGGAACACCTCACGACACGAGCTGACGACAGCCATGCAGCACCTGTTCTAGTACCTTCGAAAGAGTCTCTATCTCTAGAGATGTGCAACTAGTATGTCAAATCCAGGTAAGGTTCTTCGGTTCGTCTCGAATTAAACCACATGCTCCACTGGTTGTGCAGGTCCCCGTCAATTCCTTTGAGTTTTAGTCTTGCGACCGTACTCCCCAGGCGGCTCGCTTAACGCGTTAGCTTACGAGACGGAAAATAAATTCCCCATCCCTAGCGAGCATCGTTTACGGCTAGGACTACAGCGGTCTCTAATCGCTTTTGCTCCCCTAGCTTTCGTTCCTCAGCGTCAAGAAATGCCTAGTTACCCGCCTTCGCCCTTGGTGTTCTTATCGATATCAACGGATTTCACCCCTACACCGACAATTCCAGTAACCCCGACATTCTTCAATCCTAGCAGTATTATGCCCCTTTCCGAGGTTGAGCCCCGGGCTTTGAAACATAACTTACTAGGAAGCCTACGAACTCTTTACGCCCAATAAATCCGGACAACGCTTGCACCCTACGTATTACCGCAGCTGCTGGCACGTAGTTAGCGGGTGCTTATTCTCCAGTCGGTCTCCCTTCTGGCAAAAGAGGTTTACGACCCTAAGGCCTTCATCCCTCACGCGGCGTCGCGGCGTCAGACTTTCGTCCATTGCGCACGATTCCCGGTTGCTGCCACCCGTAGGTGTAAGGCCCGTGTCTCAGTGCCTTTCTGGGGGAACACGCTCTCACGCCCCCTACCCGTCGTAGCCTTGGTAGGCTATTACCCTACCAACAAGCTGATGGGCCGCAGGCTCCTCCCTCGGTGGACAGTTACGTCCTTTCATTTTTAAATCTTATGCGGTATTAACTACTCTTTCGAATAGGTATTCCCCGCCAAGGGGTAGATTCCTACGTGTTACTCAGCCGTTCGCGACTTACTATCCGAAGATAGTTCGTTCCACTTGCATGCCTAAGGCACGCCGCCAGCGTTCGTCCTGGGCCAGGATCAAACCCTCAAATAGTGACGAGTTTTTGAACCTATACATGTATAAACACGATAAGTATTCGTCTTTACACTTCCAGTCATATTTTGATTGTCAAAGAACGCACATTTTTGAGACTAAAAAACCGCCCAGATGGACGGCTTCACAAGGCTTTTTAAGCCATCTGGTATTTCGTCTTACATCATGTGCATAGGCATTATATCCTGATGATGAGGACTATTCAAGCTTTATTTTTGGAATTAACAACTCTTAAACTTATTTCAACTTTAAACCAATAAAACTAGCCATATTTTACTAAAAAGGATAATAAATAAGAAGAACAAAAAAAACAAGCCAAGGGCACTTTATAGAAAAGTGTGATACCCCTTGGCTCTATCTAAAAATATATTTTATAACCAACAAACGCTACCGCCTGAGAACAACTTTTACATAGCTGCACTCCAACACCTCAACTCCGCAGGTGGCATTGGTGACATCTTTACCGTCAACCTCCATAGAAACAATCTCACGAGGCCACGCAAGTGTCTCCCGCCCAATAACCAATGGAGCCCAGGGGCTCAATCGATCCGTTCCATCAGAACCAATTAGGCCTGGCGCCTGAAAGGCATAAAGAAACTCTTCACCCTTACCAGCTTTCTCAATCCAAATTTCATTTCCGGAAGAGAAGTGAACATCACAATTGCGTTGGTCGCAGAGCGGACAGAGTACTTTATCTCCCCTCTCTAAGCCGAGAAAGTTTCTTAACTTCCGACTTCTAACAATGCTCAATGCTGTTTTCCCATCCATCATCGGATGAGCATAGGGTCCATGTTTTTCAGACTCTCGAAAAACTTCTACCAGGGGCACTTCATCAAAATCTTTTTGTGTGGCGGTCAATTCTTCGTCAAAAACGAAAACAAAGACGTCACTAGGCACAACACACGTTCTTTTCATAAGGTCTAAAAGGTTTTCAGATGACAACCCCCCTTTGTAAAAATGGTGTACGTGGTGTGCATTGAAAAGATCGTGAGTCATCTTGGTATCCGAATAAACTATTATATCGGACCAATTATGACCTGTGTCTTCGTAAGAGCTCACGTCAAGAAGTTTGAATGGCCCGCTTTCATTTGTCCTGAATTCTACCCACTTTCCATTCTTAGTTGGCTCAATGTCATCGGGAATATTCGCTACTCGCCTGAGTGCGTTAAGCTGATTGCGGGTCAACTCACCACAATAACGAGCAATATTATCTCTTTCCCCCAATCCACTCCCAAATACAAAAGCCCAAATCAGATCGGTATTGAAAGCAACGAATTCGTCAACAACCTGGGCCACCTGGGGATATATTTTGACCAAGTCGGTTAGGGGGTGTTTCATTAACTTAAGTGCTCCCCGAAATTCATCTTGTTGGACAAAATATCTTGCTCCAGATCCAAATTGAACAATCATGTCTCTTGAAGAAGGAACTCTGTCTATCCTCAAACTTCCTTGTCCGCGTCGGGGCATAAAACAAAATTCGCCACCTTTTTCAAACAAAGTTCGCAATCTCCCGAGTTCATGCTTAGAGAAACGACAGCCGATCTTTCGCTCTGATCCTTCGTACTTGTAACTAACCGATATGCCCATTTCGTTTTGAGAAAAAGTGATTTCTCCCTTTCCAAGCATACTCGAAAAAGATCTGCCTGGAATATCGACAGAAGCATCGATTATTTTCGCTTCTAAATAGCCCTCGTTTCCTAACATTTGGTGCCTCCTTTTGAATGATTGTCTTTATTTTTTTTCCTTAATAAATCCTTGTCCTATAAACAACTCCTTTTTTGCGTTTTATTGGTTTTGTAATGTGCAATCTTATCCTCCTTCTCAACAGCTATAATCTTCGAACAGGAGAATAAAAACTTGCTCAAGCAAGCTTCAGGAAGCTTACCAAACGTATACTCCGATGTCAACCCATAGTATGTCCACAATAGTGTGTTTGTTCGCTTATTAAAATCATCTGTGTGTGGCGTGGTGCTATATCCTGATGATGAATAGTATTCAAGCTTTACTTTCTGAAGTTAAACATTTCTTTGGCCTTACTTAAAACAGAGTCGAAATACTCATCTTCTCCATGTAAAAACCTATGCTCATCTACGCCTTCCATAGTCTTTGCGTGCAATACTTCTCCACCCTCATCTCTGCCCATAGCAACAATGCGAAATTCCCCTTCAGGAATATAACCAAAAAGGCCCATTGCCTCCATCTGTTCTCCTGTTAATCTTTGAACATCTATTTTGACAATTCCTTTTTTAAATTCTTTTATGATTTTGTCCAGACTTTTTGAATATGTTTCTTTCATTTACTACTTCTCTTCCATTACCTTGGACATCATAAACTCGAGAAGATCGCTCCTGAAGACTAAATACACGCCATATTTGCCTGCTAATTTAGTTGCACGAATTTTTTTCTCTCTAATCCAACGCCTAACCGTGTCGGGGTGTTTTTTGAGATATTTGGCAGTTTCTTTGACTGTCAGATAATCCTTCACAGTGATTTAGTATATCATAATATATCAGAACTAGGGAGCACAATTAGGCCAAATGGAGGCATGTCCCAAAGAATAGGCATAGGCAGCTGTTTGAACTGCTTCTTCAGCGTTAGCTCTTAAATCAACATCAACATTCTCCCCCATTAACTCCCGATACTTAATCCACGTATCAGGAGAGAATTGGAAAAGACCGACATAGTTCAACTTTTCAGCCAACGGGTTAAAGCCGGATTCACAAACTGCTAGATGTCGCAATACATTTGGATCAACGCTATATTGACCAGCAAACCTTTCAATAAATCCGTGAATTTCTTCTGGACTAAAAACTGGTTGTGGTATTGGTGTGGGACTGGGTGTGGAAGAAGGTATTAGCTTTGGTGTTTCAGTTGGTTCTGGGGTTGGAGATGGAGTAGATGTACTAACAACAACAGCAGAAACATCATGAGTTAAACTACCATCACCAGCAACATAATATTCTGAAAGAACTGCTCCTTTCAAAAAAACATTTTGTCCCCAAAGACTCATACCAAAATACCCAAGTAAAAAACCTACCAAAATAGGAATGATAAAAAATATTTTTTTGAACATATTATTGATCCCAATTAAACCATAGTAAATATAAATTAGAAAGAGAGATTGGAATGCTAAAAATAATGACTGGTTCTAGTTGAGTATGTCATGAGCTTTTTTAGGCGGCAAGTTGCCAACCTTTCATATAGCATTCAACCTACTCCTACTTGTACCTAGCAATAAATCAAAAGGGCCTCCCGTATAGATTTATTAACTTGAATGAAAGCCTATGTCTTCCCAGATCTGTTAAGGTTACTGGACGATTATATGGGGACAAATTTGCCAAAGGAACAATCCCCACCACTTCTAGATCTACATAACTATCTTCAAGCGTAACCCCTCCGACAAAATCTCCAGGGATATAAAAATAATAATTAATTTTTTCATCCTTCAAACTATCTATAACATTGTTTATTCTCTTTTCGTCATATTCTTTATCACTAAGTTCTTGTATAAGAAGACTTATTTTTTTAACCGGAGATAGGTGAATATAATTCCTTCTTTGAATATCGCAAGATTGAGAAATTATGATTGCATCTGACATAAATGAGTTAGCGATTACAAAAGCCTTGCTTGTTAAATATGGATTTTGTGTTTGAGAAATAGGAGTGGTCTTTAAACTTCCATCAATATTTCTCTCTATAATTTTGAGTTCGTCAGTTGTGGGAACAATAAACGGATAATCTATAATTATATCTCCCTGAAGTTTTGTTGTGTTTGCTACTGCAAGCATCCATGTATTATAAGGCTGGTGTAAGAACGTGTTTGTAATTAATATTTGATATTTCCCTGATAATTTCCTCGTCTACATCATCTTTTTCAGTAGGTCTTTCTAATATTGGCGTTTTATATTCTGTATATGAATGAAGGTCAATTATTTGATAATTCAACTGCTCAATTGTTTGCGATTCAGTTGTTTTATCTTGTAGGTCGCTTGCCGTAGGAGTATTCCCCGTATAGTCAGTTGTATCTTTCAGTATTTTTTTATTCATCATGCTTGTCACCTCCTCCTTCTCGTTCTACTGGAAGTCCTTTCTTCCCCAACGGATATTTCGTTCCACCCTCTATCAACAAAGGATATGTTGAATGGTTTGGGAGCTGTTGGCTCTTGAATTTTCTGAATTTTATAATCAGTCATATAAGCATCTTCTCCTTTTGAACTCTTTATTATTGCTCTTTTCAACTCAAAATTGGTCTCAAGAGAAGTTCCACTTACGAGTTCTGACGGGTTAAATGCTTTATCTAATTGCATTGAGTTTACAAAATATCCAAAAATTTCTTTTATTTCTTTTTCCTCGTCTGGGGTAGTATAACAAATAATATTTTTGAATCCGACTGCTGTTTTAGCCTCATTTCTCCCAATAAGATGGCGATGAGAATAGAGTTTTTCAGTAAGATTTTCTATTATTTGTTTAACTTGGTTCTCATCTATCTTAATCTTATGTAATCTAAGCATTTTCTCTGCTAATGACCTTATTAGAGAATGGGTTCTATTAATAGAACCCAATACCGAAGGTGGAATTTCGGCAGATAGCAATTTCATTACTTCGGACAATGAATTTTGTTCTGAAACACCAACTTTGGTTTTTGCAAAATCAATGAACCCAGTAACATCCTCTATTTGTATATTTTTCCTTTCCTTGCCAAGCCTATACGATCCAAGTGGATCAATCGGGCTTAAAAAGCTTGAGGGATTCATTACTACTTTGTCAGCACCCAGACAAATTAATGTAGCTGCACTTAAAGCTTTTGCGGGTACAATAACTTCAAATTCTTTACAGTACTCTCTTATTAAGGAAACTAGCGGCCAAGGAGCTTCTAAACTTCCGCCTGTGCTATATAAAAAAAGAGATAATTTATTTTTTCTTCCCAATTTTGATAAGTGTTTATCAAAGATTGGCAAAACATCTGAAGCAATTGTTGTAGCAAAAAGTTGAGGAGGTTTTTTATCGCCAGTTAAATAGAATACGATTTCATCAGATTTCCTTCTCTCCGCCAAGGACTTTATTTTATCTTTTAATTGTTGTTCTGTCATCTATACTTAGATTAGGCAAGGAATCATGTTGATTTTATAACAAATTGCGCTAATTTTCAAGAAACTCATGTTTGACAAATTAATAGTTTTTGATATGTTTTTTAAACATAGTAGCATCATAAATAACACAATTACTCCATTAGCTAGAGTAGTTTGTAATTCAAAAATAAGTTATCCTTGTAAATATTGTCGGAGTAGAGACAAGGATTAATAATACAAAGTTGTCCGTCCAGGGTTGGTTGAAACTTATAGAAGAATATCTGAATAATGCTTTTCAGGCACGAGATATTATGTTGGAGGGAGAACTGGAAGAAAAAAGAAAATTGCTTCTATCGGTTGACAAGAACTTAATCCCAAAAGACAAAAGGCTCCAATTTAGCTTCAAATAGCCCTATGTTGTACTACTATTGCCAGAGCACCAGACCAATGTGCTGCGGGACAGGGATTTGAACCCCAATTTCCGCTTCCAAAGAGCGGCGTGCTACCATTACACCATCCCGCATTGAATATGTGAGCCCGGGAGGATTCGAACCTCCGACCATCAGCTTAAAAGGCTGTTGCTCTGCCACTGAGCTACGGGCCCATGAGTAGTTCTTGGTGACCCCACAGGGACTCGAACCCTGGTTCCAGGCCTGAAAAGCCCGTGTCCTAGGCCACTAGACGATGGGGCCAAGAATATAAACTACCACACTTCTCCAATTCAAGGCCATAGTATTTTACCAAATAACCTCCTGGAATGCTACAATATGGCCTAGTTATGGTCAAATTAAACGCAAAACAATTAAGAAAATCCGAGCCTAGTAAAAAAGAGGTTGAAAAGATAGAGAGAAAACCAATATATTTTGTTTTGGATAGGATCATTGATACCTACAATACCGGCTCCCTATTTCGATTAGCCGATGCTGTTGCTGTTGAAAAAATGTATCTCTGTGGTGATATGGAATATCCCCCCTCTTCTCGAATACACAAAGCAGCTGTAGGAACTGAGAAATGGGTACCTTGGGAGAAAAAGGAATCCACTCTTTCTACTGTTAAAGAATTGAAAAAGAAAGGTGTTCAAATAATCGTTGTTGAGCAGGATAGTCGGTCTGTTTCGTATAAAGATATTCAGCCCCAATTCCCTGTTGCTATTGTTGCAGGTAGTGAAACGGGAGGGATAGAAAAAGAGGTATTAGATGAAGCGGATATCATCGTTGAACTACCAATGCTTGGCATAAACACGTCCTTTAATGTCTGGGGTTCTGCAGCCGTTATCTCATATAAAGTGCTAGAATTTATTAAGAAATGAAAAACTTGCCCAAAAGTATCTTTTCCCTATTAATAGCCCTCCTTTTTGTTGGCACCCTTCTCATCCTCCCCGATGCCGATGTCTCTTTTAAAAAACAACTTGCCTTTCTTGCCAAGAGCGATAGCACCGCAGTTGCTTTTGGCTACTATTTATTTCAAAAAATAATATCGGGAGCCATAATCATTTTTCTTACCATAACAATCTCCATTGCTGGACACAGAGCGGTAAAGAAATACAGAAGCGAAATTTGAGGTTATCGACTTTCAAGCGCTAAGTCTATTGCTTGCTTTAAGGTTTCAAGAGGAACTGCTCCAGGTATAATCCAAGCCTCTCCCTTATCATTGATAATAAAATTACCAGGTGTACCGTTTACTCCAGCGGCCAATCCGCCTTGATATTGATTTTCAACTTTTTCGTCTTGGCTTCCAGAATCTATACATTCTGCAAATTTATCCGCATCAAGACCAATACTTGCAGCCACGCTTTTTAAACCTGTATTAGTGAGGTTTGTTTCTGGATCTTCAAATCCTATTGACAAAAAATCCCAAAAACTATCATTTCCACCTATCTCAGCAGCGCACTCAGAAGCGATTGCCGCTGGGCGTGCATTAGAATGAATAGCGTCAAGAGGATATTGCCTATAAACCCAAGCGATATCATCGCCATATTCTTCTTTTGCTTGTTCTGCCGTAAGGTGAAAAGTAGAACAATATGGACATTCTAGATCTGAGTATTCAATTAAAATGATTTTTGCATCCTTACTCCCTTTAATATGATCGTCGTCACTAATAGGAGCTATGTTTTTAGCTTGCTCTTCGGTTAGTTTCCCATCTGGTGATGGTTGCCCCACGTCTACAGGTTCAGTTAAACTATCTGCTTTTAAACTATCTGCTTTCCCCCCCTCAAGAGTGCTTACTTTTTGCCAAAGAATACCGACACCAAAAGTAAGTATGATTGTTACAATCAGAAGAATTGGAGTTATTTTCTCGAAAGAACTTTCTTTTGTGGACTTCTCAACCATATGGAGATATTGCTTGAATTATCCCTGTTTGTCAATAGTTGATGTTCGTATTATGTTTTCCTTTTTTTCGTCTAAATATCTTAGTGCTTCCATACCAGCCATACAACCAAAACCAGCCGCTGTAACTGCCTGACGATAATGATAATCATGAACATCTCCAGCTACAAATACACCTTCCATACTCGTTTTTGTATTGTCACGGACAATAATATATCCTTTTTCATCAAGCTCTAATTTACCCTTAACAACAGTTGTCGATGGAATGTGTCCTATAGCTACAAATACCCCTTCTACCACAAGCTCACCTGTCTCCCCTGTTTTATTATTCTCTAATAATATTTTTTCTAATTTATTTTCGCCCACAAACTCTTTTACTTCAGAATTCCAAATCACTTTAATTTTTTTGTTTTCCCCTACACGCTTTTGCATGGCCGCTGAAGCTCTAAATTCTTCTTTTCGATAAACTATGGTCACTAACTTCGAATATTTTGAAAGAACCAAGGCTTCTTCCATGGCAGAATCTCCACCCCCGATAACAGCTACGTCTTTGTCTTTAAAAAAGGGAGCATCGCAAGGGGCACAAGAAGAGACACCTCGACCTCGCAACTTATCTTCACCTGAAACTCCCAACCACTTAGTTTCGGCACCCGTAGCAACAATTACTGCTCTTGCCAAATATTTTGTCCCACCGGCTGTTAATTCGAGATATTTCTTCCCTGAATCAATAGTGTCAACATTTTTCCCTATAAATTCTGCCCCAAATCTTTCGCTCTGGTCTTTCATTTTTTGCATTAACTCAGGACCCTGAATACCTTCAGAGAACCCGGGGTAATTGTCTACTTCTGTTGTTAACATTAATTGCCCTCCCCAATTTTCTCCTCCCAATATCAAAGTTGAAGCTGCTCCTCTAGTTGTATAAATAGCGGCTGTTAGTGAAGCAGGACCAGAGCCAACAATGGCAACATCCCAAGGCTCTGTGGAGTCTTTCGGTTTTTGTGCAAATTCAATTATTTCCATTTCGTATATATTTCTACAGAAACAGGCAAGCCTAATAATCCATTAGGCCGCCTTCTTCCTTTTTTAGAATAATTCTTATACCGCAGAAGGTGTTCCTGCTCCAGGTGTACCCTCTCCTTCTCCCGTTGTTGATTCAGGAGTTGTTGGTGCTGGCACTGGTGCTGGAACTTCTGGTGTTTCTGGTGCTGGTTGATCGACCGGCTCCGGAGTAACCACTGGCTCCACTGGCTGATCCGTTGGTACCACTGGAGGAGTTTGATCTCCAACAGCAGGCTGATCAGTTACTGTAGATACAGGTGTTGTTACGCCTGTGTCATTAGTTTTGTCTTGATTAGGATCCATATTACTCACCCCCTCCTAATTAAATACCCGTTTTTATTAAATCTTCAAATACTTGTTTTCCTGCAAAGCCGATCTGGCGACCTATTTCTTTTCCTTCTTTAACTAGGACAGTTGTGGGAATAGACATAACGTCATAATCTGCGGCCGCTTTTTGGTTGTCATCTATATTAATTTTAACAACCTGAATTTTCCCCTCATACTCTTTGGCGAGTTCGTCTAATACTGGTCCTGCCATTCGACAAGGACCGCACCATGGAGCCCAAAAATCAACCAAGACAGGAATCGGAGATTTTAAAACTTTTTCTTCAAAATTAGCATCTGTTATTTCTATCGTTGCCATACGGTTTTCACTATACCGAGCTAAACCTCGCTCAGTCAATACTCAAAGCCAACACTACTATCAAAAAAAATCATCCCTACAAAACAAAACTCAACAAAATCAATACTAAAAACATGATTAGCCAATATATTTTTATTTGTTTTTTGGTTATTTCTATCTCATATCCCCCAGTCCAATTGCTCAGGTTGCCTGTTTCTAAATAGTCAACAGCCTGATCAACTAAAAGATGCAAAAAGAATGCCAATACAATTCCGCGTGCAAACAAACTTCCAGATGAAGTCACTACCAACAAAGCAAGAATAACAAAAACTAACTGGAAAATACCTGAGTGGAATATTAGTTTTTTTCTTTCGCTTCGAGATTCCAATAAAAGACGAAAAGACTTTGAAAAGTTCCTTTTACCCATCATATAGCCAACTCTCTGTGAAGTAAGCTCATGGGGTCTTAAAAAAAATATATATATGAAATGGTCTAGGTCAGGCAGAAGATTACCAACCAAGCCCCCTACCCAGAAGGGCCAGTATGATAAGTTCATCCAATCTTTGGTCAAAGAAATAAAAATAAAAAGGGAGATTAAAAATGAATAATGGATAAGAATTTCTTTTTTCATTGCGGCAGTTTATTTAAGAATACTTTATTACCTTCTAATTTCAAAACTCTCATGCCTGTTGCTGACCTTTTCCCATTTAACACCCACCTTCTCCACCTTCGACGCACTGGGGCCTGCCCAACAACTATCAATTATTTCCTTTATTGTTTCTTTTGGTCCTTCAAAAACAGCCTCCACACGCCCGTCTGTGAGATTCTTTACCCATCCAACCAAACCTAATTTTTTGGCTTTGGAACGAACCCAAATACGATAGAAAACACCTTGAACTTTTCCCTCAATAAAAACGTGTGCCTTGGTTACCATCTAGTTAGTGAACACCTGAACAAACATCTTTCCATACACCCCATTATCGATTACCCCGATACCAACTTTCTTAAACCTTGGCTCCAATATATTCTCTCGATGACCTTCCGAATTCATTAATCCAACATGAGCTGTTGAAACCGTTGGGGCAAGAGCAAGGTTTTCGCCAGCATAACTATAATCTATTCCAGCCTCCGTCATCCTATCGCCCACATCTTCCTCTTCTGGCGAAACATGGCCAAAATATTTTCTTTCCCACATGTCCGTCGCGTGGTCTCTGGCTACCAAAACAACTTCTGGGCTCCAATCAAGCTTACTTAATCCAATCGCCTCCCTCTCTTCATTTACTAATTTGAAAATCTCTTCTTCTGAAACTTCATCTATTAATAGCTCTTGTGTTTCGACCTCAAGAGGTACCCTTTCTTTGCTGCCAGGTTTAATCGTGAAGTAAGTAAGGGAATCTTCAATAACACCACCAAAAACTTGATTTATCTTGCTCTCTATTCCTGATGTCTGTTCTAAAATATATCCCCCAATCTTTGATTCTGTCGTACTTAATTTAATGCCGGGTGAAACAGGAAGACCGAGAATAAGCGTTAGAATAAAAGCAACAATAATCAAGCTCTCCCCTAGGGCAGGTAAAACTGCCCATATTTTTTGCCCTTTTAATTTTAAATACTTTTTAGGCAACTTTGTAATAGCATGGCCCAGAAAATGGCCCAACAATGCTTCTGTAAGTATGGCTGTTATTAAAAACCCCAAAGCATTTGATACCGATGGAGATAAAGAAAAATTAGTGCGAAGCAAGCCAGCCAAAAATTGATATGCGCGAAAAGAGATAAGCAGTGATCCCAAGAAAGAAAAGAAATCCGCAAGAATTACCCAAAAACCATGCCTCACACCCTCAACTACAAAAAATATTACGATAATAAGAATTATTAAATCTATCCAATTTCCGTTTAGAGCAAGTGTGTTCATTTTTGTTTTTTTGCTTTTGACTCTTTCTTTAACTGCTGCAATTTCCACATAAACAATCTTGGTTTGCTTTTAACGTTTGCGGCATCTTTAACAAAGTTTTTTGCCGACTCTAATAAGCCGCGGGGAGTTTCTTTGGCAAGTTTTATATATAAAGATGTACCTTTTAAATCACCTAATTCCTTTGCCAACTCGTAACCATATTTCTGAAACTCGCGGGAAACATACTTGTCTTTATCGTCTATTTTATATTTCTTTAATACGTCTCCCACTAACGAAAACTCTTTGTTTTTGCCTCTTTTTTTAATATATTTTGTCATTTGTTCTCTAGTCTTTTTTTGTAAACAGCAATCAATGGCAGCGTACTAAAAACAGCAGCAATAATAAAAGCATCTTCTAGGCGACCACCATATAACATCCAAATAATCAGTATTCCCAAGGATATTAATCCGCCAATCGTTAAAGTCGTTTCTCTAAAAAGAATCGCCCTTGCTGCTCCTCCCTCAATACCCTTTTTATACGCCAGTGCATTTAGTGGCAGTGAGACCATTCTTTGTCCAAAATTCCAAATACTGTCGGCTAAGATGAAAGCGGGTACGCTTTTCTTTACGATCTTGATGATCCAAGCCACCGTTGTTAGCGGCGCCCCAATAGAAATAATTTTTCTTTCCCCTTGTTTGTCTACCCATCTCCCCAGAATTAATGAAAAAACAGCTGCTGAGAATGCCGCTACAGACACCACTGTTCCCAAACTAATTACTTGCCCAAAAAATATAAACAAAAATACTGGCCAAATTACGGCAAAAAGAATACCCTCTGCCGAAGAACCGATATAAGATAACGAAATAGATTTATGGCTCTTAATTAAAGAAATCACTTCTGAAAATTTAATATCTCTTCTTTGTTTCCTTTCGTGATTTTTGCCCAATAAAAGAAGCGCCAGGGCCATAAAAATTGCTGAAAATATATATAGGGAGTTGTATCCCAAAAAACTAATCAACAACGCCCCAAAAAAAGGAGAGACAACACCAACAATTGTCTCTATAAACCCAGCCTCTCCAATATTAATCCCAAAATGAGCATTGTCCCCCTCCTTAATAAAGTACCCGTGGTAACCCCACCAATAAAAGCCCGCGTGGATTCCCCAAAAAATAGCCGCCGGTATCAATAAATAAGGCAAGGTCGAAGTAAAAACCAAACACAAAACAAAAAAGACAAAAGGCACAAATGAAGCCCAGATCATACTCTTAAAACCAATTTTCTGACTTAAGTTTTCAGAAAAAACCAGGCTTGAAATTTTTGATAACAAAATAATCACGTAATACAAAAGGACTACAATAATCGCGTAATGTGGTTCTAGTTGATACTTAAGTCCAATTTCGTATATATAAATTGGAGAAAAAATAGAAATAAGAGTTACGGCTGCCCTTCGCGCTGCCCCACTAAACAGTAAAGGTCCTAAATCATTTTTACGATAGTTTAAAAAATTTAAATTATTTGCAAAACGGCGAGAGAACATCATTAATTATTATTTACTAGAGATAGTACTTCACGACCTACTTTAATAACTACTGGAGACATCTCTTCAAATTCATCTTCTGTAAAATTTTGCAAAACGTAAGCCTTGCCGGAAATCTTGTTTTCTTTATCCCTATTTTCCACACCAATCCTTACTCTCCAAAAGTCGGTTTTTCCTATTTTTTCCTCGATTGATTTTACCCCATTATGAAGCTTGGGACCTTTGCCTTGTTGAATTTTATAGTTTCCAAAATCAATATCTAAATCATCATGTATTACCCATAAATCTGAGCTTTTTACTTTATATTGATCAATTAATTTCTTCACCGCTTCTCCTGATTGATTCATGTAGGTTTGGGGTTTAACCAGAACATATAAGTTCTCATTTTTAATTATTGTAGCTTGAGTTTTTTTGACAGAAGACCATTCCTTATTAAGCAACGTTTTTGCTATCTCGTCCACAATCATGAATCCACTATTGTGGCGGTTGTCTTTGTGCTGATCTCCCGGATTACCTAAACCTACTATTAATTTCATCTATTCAATTTTAACACTTACTTCATCACGAAGGGAACGAAGTAAAAAATACCATGTTCTTCTTTCTTGATAGCACCGTTTTCTTTTTTAATATATTTTGTCATTAGTTTCTTATCTCCCGTGCCTACTGGTGCCAAAAGCACGCCGTCTATTTTTAGTTGAGCTAAAAGCGCTTCTGGGACCTTTTTCTCTAAACCTGCCGTTACCATTATTGCGTCAAATGGTGCCTCTTTGGGCCAACCAACCTCTCCTCTCCCCTGTTTTACGTGTACGTTTCCATAACCAAGTTTTGACAATTTATCCTTGGCCTCCTTTGCCAGTTCTTCAATTATTTCTACTGAATAAACCTCCTTGGACAAAAGAGACAATACGGCTGCCTGGTAACCCGAGCCTGTTCCTATTTCTAATACTTTTTCCCCACCTTTTAAATCCAATAAATCAGTCATAAAAGCAACCGTGTAAGGTTGAGACATTGTCTGACTATGACCTATCGATATGGGACTATCTTTGTAAGCTCTGTGTTTTGCTTCCCCGGAAACAAATTTCTCTCTGGGTATTTGGAGCATAGCAGAGAAGACGCTGGGTGAATCAAGGTCATACCTCGATTTTATTTCCCCAATCATCTTCTCTCGGGAATTCATTTTTATGCTTTGCCAGCCAATTGCTTTGCAAACTTTCCTAATAAAGGAACTTCCCACTTCTCTCCTTGCCAGGCTTTATAAATTAATAAAAGCCAAAGAACAAAGGTGGCAATCCCTACTATTGGTACTAACGGTAATAAGAAAATTGTTAATCCCAATATAAATTGCAAAACAAATAGTCCGATGAAGACTACTATTGATTGCATTGCGTGGAAACGAACATAAGCATCTTTTTCAATAACCAAAAAAATGATGCCTGTAACTGGACCTAACACATATGATAGGGCTCCAGCCATATTCTTGTTTAATCCTGTCGCTGATTTTGTCGCCATTTTTATCACCCCTCTTCCTGTTGTAAACCTATTTCCATGATTTCAAAAGCAAGAGTGTTAGTCAAGGGCTGCAAAAACTCAAAATATTTTGTTTGGAGCTGATTGTATGATGTGTTAAGAAACTAACATGACACCTTATAAAAACGCTAAAAGGAGGAAAAGAAGATAAAGCAGCAAAAGAACGCCGGCCTCCCACCTATCTAGCCTGTGTTTACTTCTTATGAAATACCAAAAAGAAAGAAATATTAACAAGAAAGCTCCCACAGCCAGAATATATTCATTGCTGACCACCATCTTAATCGGATAAATTACCGCAGCAGTGCCAACGACAAGGGTTGAATTAGCAATAATTGAGCCCAACAGATTTCCAAAGAACATCGATGGCTGGTGGTCTTCTAGTGAGCGCAGAGAAAAGGCAAGTTCAGGCAAGGATGTTCCAGCCGCCACTAAAACAAGCCCGATCAGAAACACTTCTACTCCAGCCGCCATGGCTAGTTCTGTAGAAAGCTTTACTATTACATCCGCTGAGAAAAGAAGAAGGGCAATACCAACAAATAGCTTGGCAAATTCTTTAGTTTTTGTTCCATTAATATGATTTATTTTTCTTAAAAAACGATAGTAAAAACCTTCTTTTTTCTGCTCTTCTGCGATTTCAAGAAAACGTCCTTTGAAAAAGCCCGTGGCATAGGCACCATAAATGGCCAGTAAAATAAAGCCATCAACTCGACTCAGTTCTCCATCAAAAACCAGCAAAAGAGGTAAAACGCCAGCAATCAAGGCCATCAAGACGTCCCTCTTCAGAAAATCGCCGTGAACATTCACCTTGCCAACAATAAAAGCAGTTAGCCCAGCCACCAGCGAAATATTGGCGATGTTTGAGCCCACAATAACCCCCAGGGTAATACTGGGTGTTTTCTCAACCGCCGAAGTAATGGAAACAAAAAGCTCCGGGAAGGAAGTGCCAATTGCCAGAACAACAGCTGAAAGAGCAAAGAGGCCAGTTTTTGTTTGCTTGGCAATTCTTCTTAGGGCAATGATGGATAAATCAGCAGATTTAACTAAAATAAACGAAAATAGTATTAGTAATAAAATTAATCCTGGAACCATTCGGGTTTTCCTTTAAATAATACTTTAGCAGTTTCAATCATGATAAACATCAGCATTGACGCTGAAAATACAATTACCCACTGCAAAACACTCAAAGACACAATCCCTAGAAAATTTCTAGAGAATTCAAAAAGAAAAGGAGCGATCTGAAGCACCAAGCCAGCAACAACAGCCCAATTTAACCATTTATTAGCAAACAATTTTCTCTTCCAAAAAGGAACTGTTAGGGTGCGTATCGAAAATACATAAACCAACGAATTTATACCCAGCGTAGCAAAAGCAACTGACCGTGCTAACGACAATTCTCCTGTTGTTTTATAGAAATACACAAACAGCGCCAAAGCCACAATACCCCCAGCTATGGAAACTATTAAAATAATATCTTTCATCCATGTATTGACAATTGATTCCTTAGAAGAACGCGGCGCCCTCTTCATAATATCTGGCGATTTTGGATCAATCGTTAAAGCTAGGTCGGGAAACCCATCTGAGACCAAATTTATCCACAATATCTGTCCTGCTGTAACCGCAAGAGGTAAACCTAAAATAAGTGTACCCAAGACAGCGATGATTTCCTCAAAGGCATCGCTCATCAAATAAAGAATAATTTTCCTAATGTTGTCAAAGATTCCCCTTCCCTCTTCAATTGCTTCAACGATGGTCGCAAAACTTGAATCAAGAAGTATCAAGTCAGCCGTTTCCTTGGCAACATCAGACGCATCTCCAACCACAATTCCTATATCTGCCTTCTTCAAGGCAGGAGCGTCATTAACCCCATCCCCCATCATGGCCACCACCTCGCCATTTTTCTTTAATGCTTCGACTATTTTAAGTTTGTGTTCAGGTGTTGTTCTGGCAAAAAGTTTCGTATCGCCTTCAGCCAACAATGTTGCCAACTTGTCTATATTTAACTTTGAAACATCTTCCCCCAAAACAACACAATTATCTTCGCAGGGGATATCTAACTGGTCCATAATAGATATTGCCGTTTGAGGATAATCTCCAGTAATTACTAAAAACTTAACACCAGCCGCCCTTGTTTTCTTAAAAGCCGCACCCACACCCGGCCTTACTGGGTCCGAAAACGCCAAAAGGCCTACCCACTCAAGATCTTTCTTAACATCTTTTGTTTTTATTTCTTTGTAGTCTGATGGCATTTTTTTTCTTGCCATGCCCACCAATCGCTTGCCATGAGAAGATAACTCTTTAATTTTTTGATTCAATTCTTCTTTTTCTCTCTTGCTTAAATCTGACCATTCAATTAAAAATTCTGGGGCACCATTTACAAAAAGCTTGTTTTCTTTTTCGCTCCACTTATTCAAGCTGGCAAAAAATCTGTTTTTTGAAGCAAAGGGAATACTATCAATACGAGTGTGCTTCTTTCTTATGTTTTTTGAGTCCCCAAGTTTTTTACCTGCCCATTCCCAAGCAGCCACCAAGAGAGGGTCATCTAGATCATTTGCCAAAATTGATTGAGAGGCCATATCTTGCTCTTTTCCAATAGCATTCACCACCCTCATTTTTCCCTCAGTTAATGTACCTGTTTTATCTACACATATAACGGTGACACTACCCAACGTTTCTGCTGACACTAAGTTTCTGACAAGACCTTTTCTTTTCAAGATTCTTTGCATTCCTATCGCTAAAACCACCGTCAAGCCAACCAAAAGACCTTCGGGAATACTCGAAACAGCCAAGGCAACCGAGGTAGTAAAAAGATCTATTATTTCCAAACCTTTTAATAACCCCACCACAAACACAACAGTTGTTAACCCTAATACCAACAATGATAATTGCTTGCTTAATTTTTTTAGTTGTACTCGCAAAGGGGTGTCTTGACTAGGTTCTTGAATTTCTTTGGCAATCTTTCCTATTTCTGTATTCTTCCCCGTCGTTTCAACAATCATCATCGCTTGCCCAGAAACAACAATTGTCCCCATAAAAGCTTTATCACTGTTTTTCTTAGCCACCGAAGTAGACTCCCCTGTTAGGGTGGCTTCTGATACAAAAAACTTGTTGACCTCTATTAATTTCCCGTCAGCTGGTATTTTGTCTCCAGGATTCAAAATAACTAAATCATCTGGAACCACATCCGATGCATCTATTTTTTCCTTATGCCCATTTCTCATAACTTGAGCCTCAGGGTGAATAAGTTTCCTTAAAGCAAAGAGAGCCTTACTGGCACGCCTTTCTTGGAAAAATCCTAAGACCGTATTCAGAAGAACCGCAAAGAAAATAATGACTGCATCTGAATAGTCATTAAGAAAAAGAGTGATAGTTCCAGCGGCAACCAACACATATACCAGTGGATTTTTTAGTTGAGACAAGAAAATATAAAAATTACTTGGGGGAGATTTTTCAGGCAAAATATTGTGACCGTATTTTCTTAATCGATCTTCAGCCTCCCTTGAAGTTAAACCTTTTTGCTCAAGCGGCATATCCTAATGCTAGCAAACGATCAGACTTTTTGCATTTCAAAAAGCTTTTTGACCTCAGCTATTGTCGTCGCTTGCTGTGTACTCTTATCGTCTCTAAACCCAACAAGACGTGGAAACCGTAACGCATATCCCCCAGAATGCGTGGGGCTTTGAGTTATATCGTCTGCAGCCACTTCCATAACTAATTTTGGCTCAATCCAGTAGTCTGGCTCTAAATTCTTGTGAACAACATAGTTTTTGGGCTTTTCTTTTGTTTCAAGTTTCTTTAATCTTTTTTTGAATTTCTTGAATTGATCATCTGTTATTCCTGTACCCACTTTTGAAACAGTTTTAATATGCCTACCATCTCTTACTCCCACCAAAAATTGCCCTAAGCCAAACTGTGCTCGCCTTCCCTTTCCCACCGAATATCCCATGACAATACAATCAACTGTGTCTGATAATTTCCCAGCTGACTCCTCTGCCTCTTTCATCTTTACCCATCGCCAACCAGTTCTACCAGGAACATACGCGCTATCTACTTTCTTTAACATTATTCCTTCATACCCTTCTTTTCTTTTTTCTTTATTTAACCTAATTATTTCAGCAGAGTCCTCAGTTAAATAATTCTCAACAACCTTGTAATACTTACTTTTATTAATAGCCTTTTTTAATACTTCTCTTCTTTCAAGATATGTTTTATCCATCATGCTTTTTTTATCTATGCTTAACACATCAAAAACATAGAATTTTATTGGCACCTTAGTTGCATTTTCTTTAATCGAATGCTTTCTTCGCCTCGTCATTGTTGTTTGAAAGCTCGCCATGGCTACTTTCTTCTCATCAAGTCCAACTGCTTCTGCATCTAGAATGATTTCTCTTGCTTTAGTACATTTCTTGATATTAGCTATTTCAGGAAACATCCAGCTAGTTTCATTCAGGTTTCTTGTGTATGACTTAGTAAATCCATTCTTGCCCGCCTTGAAATGAATTTGAATTCTCAAACCGTCTAGTTTGGGCTCAATGGCTACTTTTTTCATTTTTTTAATCATCTCCGCAGGACTTTTAATTCTCTGTGCCAACATTGGCAAAACGGGAATTCCAGTAATTGGCGTAATATCCTTGGTTGCCTTTTCTATACCCATCTTTTTAACTTTTACAGCTAGCACGCCCACATCCGGCAGGGCGCGGTATGCTCTTTCTAGTTTTGATTTTGCGCTCTTGTCTCCATTTTTCATCCAAGACAATGCGTCTAATATTGTTTTGTCTGAAAATCCTAATCTAAGTTTTCCAGTGGGTATCCTGGCAACAAATCTGGCACTTAACGGATCAAGGTCTTGTAATAGTTTTGCCATAGCCCCCACTTTCCTTTCTTGACTTCCAGCTCCTTCATCTAAGGCAATGGCCAAAGCCCTTTCGTAAACCTGAAGAACACTTAAATTTTTCCCCTTACCCGAAGTCATTTTTGTGACCACGTTACCCACATCTCCTTCTTGCTTATAGAGCATGGTTATCTCGCTCAACTCTTTGTTGTATGCCTCAGAAATTGCACGCAGCATCATTCTGTCGGCAATATTAAAAACAATATTTTTATAATTGGGGGCCAACTTACCTAAAACAAGATATGTAATCTTGTCAATTTCCTTCTCTTCAGCTTTTTGAAAAATTTGAGACAATAATTTCGTAATTTCAATTCTTGATGAATTTTCTTCTAATTTCTCTAGATATTTTGCTAGTTCACTAAATTTCATTGTTTTATATATTAACCCATTAAGGCAGTACCTGCTTAACTACTTCCCATATAGTATCTTGCCGCTTTAGTTCTACCTTTCTTATTAATAATATCCTTGTCCATTAAGTCCCTGATATCTCTTAAAACAGTATCTTCTGAAACCATTGGCAAAACACCTTTAAGATCTTGCATTACGGCTGAACCTTGATCAGAAAGATATTCAACCAACCTCATTTGGCGCTCACTAAGAGCCACCTGTTTACCCATTCTTGTTTTTAGTCTTGTGTCGACAGAAAGCTTTCTCACTTTATCTTTAATTTTGGTAAGCTCAACAGCCACTACTTCGGTAAAATACTCAAGCCATGGTGTTAAATCTCTTTGTCCAATATTGGTGGATTGTTTGTCTACCAAAGAAAAGGCCTTGTAATATGATCCAGGGTCTTGATCGAAATGTTCTTCTAGAGCAAAAAACTGCTTAATATCATAGCTTTCTCGCCTTAAAATTAACGAAGCAAAAGCCCTAGCCGTTCTTCCATTGCCCTCAACAAAAGGGTGGATAGCCACCAAAACATAATGCGCAATACCAGCCTTAATAATGGGATGAAAAGGCTTAGTCTCTTTTGCATTTAGCCATCCAATAAAATCTTCAAGAAGAAATGGGACCTCTACAAAAGGAGGCGGCTGAAAAATAATTTTGCCACTTCCCTCTTCCTTTATAACAACTTGGCTTGTCCTAAAAACACCCACCTTCTCAGCTGCGACAATTTTTTGAACCGTCTCTCTGTGTATGTCTTTAAGAATTTCCAAGTCATACCCACCTCTTTTGCTTGCCAATTCTTCAACTAGCTCCACTGCTTTTCTATAATTTATAACTTCCTGAATATCCCTAGCTCTGGCAACAACATTTTCTCCTTCAAGAACCTTTTTAGTTTGAGAAAGGCTTAAATCGTTTCCTTCAATATGGGTTCCATGATATATGGTCCTTACAATGGCATCTGACTGAAACTGTTTTTCGAAAGAAGGAACAAGTGGAGCATTTTCAATCACTTCTTTTGCCGCTTCGATTAAGCCAACATTCTTCAAAACCGTGTTGGAAATCGAAAAGATTGGAGAATACATTTCTATCTAATTATCGCAAATTCTGCGGAAAATACAAGGCTAAATAGTCATTTTTGGAGTATTTTAATCTTCGTCTCCGAATGGTTGACTCTTTTCTATACCGGCAACCCACCCTGCCTTCTTTCTGCTTTTTTCAAGTTGTCCTGGAACAACACTCCCCCCCATACCATCAAAAGGCCTCTTTTTAGATAAATTGTCTAGTTCGTCGGGCGGGCCCATGCTGGGCTCCGTCGACACAGCTCGCCAGCCTGTTATCCTACTTCTTTTCCAAGAATCACCTTTGACCGCCACCCATCTTATTCCTTCTCTCGACTTTGGTTTTGTACTTCCACCAACATAGGTGGGTTTTTTCTTTTCTATTTTTTTTGTTGGCTCTCCTTCTGACATATTTGTATATTTTATCCGTTCAGTTTTATTATTTCCACTTTTTCAAGCTTTTTAACAAAGTGCGGAGCTGCAGTTGTAATGATTGTTTGTTGCCCCACAGCAGCCTTCATAACAACCTTTCTGTGGTCTCTATCAAGCTCTGAGAAAATATCGTCAAGTAATAATGTGGGTTTTTCTGATGTCCTACTTTTAATAAAAGCCAACTCTGCCAACTTCAGCCACAAAACACCCATTCTTTGCTCTCCCCTTGAACCATACCTTGCCAAATCCCTATTCTTTTTACTCTTGGAGCCCTTAATTCTAAAACAAAAGTCGTCTCTGTGTGGACCAACTAATGTTGTCGCAGCAGCCACCTCTTCATTTTGATATTGCTCTAATCGAGCTTCACTAATAGCACTTTTATCATATTCTATTGAAAACTTTTGCTCGTTAAGAGAGGGCTGATCATTGATAAAACCAATTAACTCTTCTCTTTTTTGAGAAATGTAATTTCCATTTTTAATGATTAATCTATCCCAAAAAAGCAGTTGGCTTCTTGGCAACCCCTCTTCTCTCATTCTAAAAAGAAGCTTATTCCTTTGTCGCAAGCCTTTCTCATAAGACAAGAGCGCCCTTCGATATTCTCTGTCAACTTGAAATAAAACCGTATCTAGAAACCTTCTTCTAATGCTGGGTGATTCCGTAACCAATTCTAGGTCTTGAGGTCCAAACAATACCATTTTAAAATTACCAGCGAAATCAACCAATCTTTTACTAACTCCATTTATTAACATCTTCTTTCTAGCTACCTTCTCTGGATTAGCTGTTTCCGTACCTATCTCCCCTCTTGTTAGAACTGTTTCTAGTTTTACTTTTGATTCACCTTTTCCTACTCCATCTTTAAATAATCCCTTTGCTCTCGCTATCTCTTCATCGTAATTAATCATCTCTTCTTCTATTCTCGCTTTAAAACTTTTACCTGTTGAAAGTAGATGTAAACTTTCTAACATATTAGTCTTGCCAGAAGCATTCGGACCAACGATAACTGTAATCTTAGGAGAAAACTCAAATAACTTATCTTCTATATTTCTGAAATTAGAAAGATGGATTTTTAAAACACTCATTTTTTCTGACACTTGGGGCAAAAATACGTACCTCGTCCTCCCAACTTCATCTTGTCAATTATTCCATCGCACTTAAAACACTTCTCTCCAGCCCGCCCATAAGCAAGAAAGTGATCTTGATAAGAACCCTTATGTCCAAGAGCATCAAGATAATATTGATCTGATGCACCACGATATTTAATACCCGCTTTTAGTACTTTTTCGACTGCCGTAAAAAGCCTTTTGGCTTCTACTTCTTTTAATTCTTTTGCCCTTTTCTCAGGATGGATTTTAGCTAACAACAAAGCGTCGCAGGCATAAATATTACCAATACCGGATATTTTCTTCTGATCCATAAGTAACACTTTTATTGCCCTGGCAGTTGAAGCAAGAATTTCCTTAAACTTATTAAAATCCAAATCATTTAGTGGCTCTGGGCCAAATCCTGACAATATTTCTTCCAGCTCATTCTGGTCCTTCAAGAGTTTTACCCATCCAAATTTACGTAAGTCAGTGAATCGCAATTCTTTGTTTCCACTCAAAAATAGAACAACGTGTTGCCACTTATCCTCAACTGCCCCTGCTTCTCTCACCAAAAGTCTGCCAGTTAATTTCAAATGAATTATTAATACCCTGTTGTTTGAAAAAAATATTTGTAGTAATTTTGCTCTTCTCTCTATTTTCTTAATACTGGCGCCAACAATTGCTTTTTTAACAGTTGCCAAGGAAGGTTTAACTTGTTTTGGAGAATCGGTCTTTATATCCAATACCTTCTTGCCAACGACCAGCTTGATTAGATCTCTCCTGATTGTTTCTACTTCGGGTAATTCAGGCATGTTTTTTAATAAACGTTTCCATTTCTTTTTTAAATCTCTCTGTCGAAAACTTTTTGGCTTGTTTGAGACAATCTTCTGATTTTATATTACTTTTTTCAAACTTTTTTATTCCTTTTATTAATGATACTGTGCTGGCTTCATCAAAAAAGACACCCGTCTTGCCATCAATAACTGTCTCCATCACCCCACCTGAACGAAAGGCTATAACGGAAGTTCCCGCCGCCATAGATTCAACTGGTGTTATTCCAAAATCTTCAAGTTCGGCTGGAAAAATATACGCCTTAGCACCAGCCATTAGTTCCCACTTTTTCTTGTCTGTTACCTCTCCCATAAACTCAACCGTGGGGCCCGCCATCTTACGCAGCTCGTCCCCATACCCAGCAAAATTTTTACCGAATACCTTTAATGGCAGTTCTAATTCCGTACACGCCTTAACAGCCAAATCTACCCTTTTGGGCCTAGCCAGCCTTCCACCGGCAAGATAATAATTTTTCTTTTTTGGTTTTATAAGTTTTTTGGGAATATCAACTGGTGGATAAATTACTTTTGCTTTCCTTCTATAGAATTTTTCAATTCTAGCGGCCACCTCTTTTGAGTTCGCCAATACAAAATCTGGCCTTTGAGCAGCCTTAAAATCAGCCATTCTAAGAAAATGCATGGGGATTTTACCTAACACATATAATCCCTTTTTCCACCATGCATCTTGCCAAGAAGCAGCCGTTGGATATCCATATAAATATCTGGGTGGCGTGTGGTAGTAACAAACATGCAGTGTTTTGGGGCCAACATTAATAAAGTTTGGGCTTGTATAAGTTCCTGCTGCCGAGACAATAACGACATCATATTCTTTTAAATTCATTGATTTAAAAATCAAAGGACCAATGAACCTGAATGGGCTCAATAGCTTTCCCTTCATGGGAATATATTGCAAAAATGAAGGCTTCACATTCCATTTTTCAACTCTTTTCCTGTGTGGACCTAAAAATCTAGGAATAAAAACAGTCGTATAGATTGGAGCCTTAGGCCAAATCTCATGTAAAGCCTCTAGTACCCTTTCCGCTCCCCCATACTCTTTTAGATAATCATGAACTAAGGCTATCTTCATCGTTTTATAAAAGACTCATTTGTTTTTCTTTATTTATTTCTTCTTCCACTTTGTTTGCCCTTTTTGCTAATGTCTTAAAACCATATTCTGCAAAAAGATCCATTGCGTTTTTGTTGTTTACTTTCCATTTTTCAGATTTCTCAACATCTAGCTTAACAGGAACGTTAGTGACTATTACTGCTAATTTTTGAGAGATCATAGCCAAATCTTTTCCTTCTTTTAATTTCTTAGCAGTACTTTCTTGTATCTTATCTATATTTTTATAAATATTCTCGACTGTTTTATATTCTGATAATAATTTCGTGGCCGTTATGGGACCAACACCAGGAACTCCAGGATAATTATCTGAAGGGTCTCCAACCAATGCCTTGTAATCATCAACTTGATTTGGTCTTACTCCCAACTTTTCAAAAACATCTTCTTCTTCCATTAACCTTGCATCCGATAAGCCTCTCACCGGTAAATATACTTTTGTTATTTTATTTACTAGCTGCAAAATATCTTTGTCTCCGGTCACGATAATAACCTCTTTCATCTTTTTTTCTGCCTGTTTTGCTAATGTACCAATGACATCATCCGCCTCAAAACCAGCCTTGTCATAAAATGGAATACCTAAAGAATCAACTACTCTTCGAGCCTTCTCAAACTGAGAAATTAAACTTTTGTCTGTTTCTGGTCGATGAGCTTGATACTTCTTATATATTTTATGTCTGAATGTTGGTTCTTTCCTATCAAAGGCAACAACAATATGAGTGGGTTTTAAATCTTGAATAACTCTCAACAACATTGAAACAAATCCATAAACAGCATTAATAGGCTCGCCCCTCTTGGTAGTTAAAGGAGGAAGAGCGTGGTAGGCTCGATGAAGAATAGCGTTACCGTCAATTAAAATTAATTTACTCACAAAAATATTGTAATTAATACTTCCCTATTTGTTGACTTTTTTGCCAACAATTTTTTCGAAATCATCTCTATCTAAAGTTTCTTTTTTAAGCAACGCCTTGCCAACTTTTTCGATGGTTTTTTTCCTTGCTTTAATAATCGATATCGCCTCTTTGTGGCACTTTTCAACAATCATTTTGATTTCGCCATCAACCTTCTCCTGCATGGCTGGCGACACTTTGGCTGGCTCGTACCAGCTTTGTCCACCCATCTCGTCAAAACTTGTCTGGGGTCCTAAATTAATTGGCCCAAGAGAGCTCATACCAAAACTGACAACCATTGCTCTTGCTAATTTTGTTGCCTGTTCGATATCGCTAGAGGCCCCCGATGTCATTTCGTTAAACATCTCTTCTTCAGCTGCTCTTCCACCCAACATAGCTGTAATTTGATTTAACATCCTACTTTTTGTCTCGTGCACTCTGTCTCCTGCCGGAGGAATAAAGGTGTGCCCTAAACTCATTCCCCTAGCCACAATTGAAATTCTTTGTACGGGGTCCATTTTAGGCAGGGAGTGAGTGACAATAGCGTGTCCAGCTTCATGGTATGCCGTTATCTTCCTGTCTTCATCGCTTTGAAGCCTCTTTTTAGCTGGACCCAGTTTTACCTTAGTAGCCGCTTCTTCTATGTCTTCTGCCTTAATTGTTGTTTGTAAGTTTCTTGCAGCAGATATGGCCGCTTCGTTCAGCATGTTTTCAAGGTCTGCACCTGAAAAACCAACTGTTCTGTCGGCAATACCACTCCATTTAATACCCTTGGTAAACTTCTTTCCCCTCGCATGAATCTTAAGTATTGCCTCTCTGCCTACTTTGTCTGGCATGTCAAGCATTACCCTTCGATCAAATCTTCCTGGCCTTAAAAGAGCTGGGTCTAATAGATCGCCCCTGTTAGTTGCGGCAATAATCATAACGTTATCGTTTGGAGTAAATCCATCCATCTCAACCAAAATTTGGTTTAGGGTTTGTTCTCGCTCATCATGTCCCCCAACAAAACCTCTACCTCTCTGTCTCCCAATTGCGTCAATTTCATCAATAAAAATTATTGAAGGGGCTTGTGCTTTTGCTTGAGCAAACAAATCTCGAACACGCGAAGCGCCTACACCAACCAACATCTCCATAAATTCACTTCCAGCCATGCTGAAAAACGGAACACCTGTTTCTCCAGCAACAGCCCTGGCTAATAAAGTCTTTCCTACTCCAGCAGGACCAAATAATATCGCTCCCTTAGGTGTACGAGCACCAATTTTCCTATATTTTGCCGGGTTTTTTAAAAAATCTACAACTTCTTCCAGTTCTTTTTTGGCTTCATCAACTCCAGCTACATCTTTAAATGTTACTGATTGTTTTCCTTTTGCAAAAATTTTTGCCTTTGAACGCCCAAAGGAAAAAATATCTTGAGCCCCCTTTGATTGGGCTTTAATGATAAAGAAGAAAAAAGCGGCCATTAATCCAATTGGTAGCAAAATGCTTAAAATATTCCCAATCGCCTTTGTTACACTCTGATCAACGACGTCATAATTCACTGATCCAGGTTCAATATCGGATTTTTCAAGA
>Ga0307992_1000290_pt1 | contig 32457 bp, 45 predicted proteins | sample EllFjometagen133_FD_203162 | JGI IMG/M metagenome (GOLD analysis project Ga0307992, IMG submission 203162) | Marine microbial communities from Ellis Fjord, Antarctic Ocean - #133 | ecosystem: Environmental > Aquatic > Marine > Unclassified | place: Southern Ocean | collected 2014-10-08
AAGATGTTAAATAATTTATTACTAAGATAGTTATCATATTCAGTAATTCTTATTAATGGCCATAGTATTTTTGGGGATTTTATATAGAGTACAAATGTTTTATACAATCCTCTTATTTCTTTTTTTGATAAATTTGGCATTGTTAGGCAAGTATCATAATAATCATAATGTTCTATATCATCTGACATGAAACCAGCATTCACTGCGATTTTTCGGATTTTCGTATCTGGCCAAGGTTGTAGGATATTTGCATTTATATGTTTAATTTTTAGATCTCTATTTAGTTTAATTGTTTCAAAAATATTTTTTCGTGTTTCATGTGGTAGTCCGATCATATTTAAGGCATTTATTCTAATATTGTATTTTTGTAGAAGTTTCACACCATTAAAAATTTGTTTATTGGTCATTTTTCTATTTAGAATATCTCGTCTGAATTTTTCATTTCCATTTTCAATAGAGCAGGATGCATTTACACATCCCATTTCTGAAATTAGTTTAGCTTTTTTTTCAGTTACATTTGCAAAACTACCAGTTATTAAAAATGGTAAATTTATTTCTTTTATATAACTATTTGTTAGTTCTTCCATTTTTTTATTTGTAATAGAAAAGAAATCTTCATCCCAAAATTTGAACATTTCAATATTATATTTTTCTTTAAGATATTTAAGTTCTTTTATAAATTGGGGTATATTTTTTTTTCTATAATATTTTCCTTTTCCTTTAAATAATTCTTGTAAACGTTCATTTATACAGTATGAACATTTCATTGGACAACCTCTTGATAGTTCGATATGTCCATATTTGTATATTTTACCATTAAATGGTTTATAAAATTGTCTATTATCAAATAGTGTCCAATCAACAGGTGGTAAAGTTGTTAAATCTACTAATTCATTTAATTCATTTTTTTTATTTAATTTTGGAAACCAAAATCCTTTAGTATTGGATATATCTAATTTATTTTCTAATTTATTACAAATTTCTACAATAGATATTTCTCCTTCACCAGTGCAAATTCCATCAACATTATCATGGACATATTTATCAGGACTATTTATTACAGATTTACCTCCAACTATAACTACACCATTATAATCAAGATTATCTAATATTTCTATTGAAAATTTATGATTCCAGTATGTAGGGATTGTTATACCTATTATATCTGGTTTGAATGAATTTATAAGGTGTTTTAAATCTCTTTCATAGTTATCATTATATTTATAATCAGAATTTACTTTTTTAAATATTCCAGTAGATTCATTTTGTTTTCTATCGTTAAAATCTGTGATTTTATAAAAAGTAGTATCAAATAGTTTTATATTTTCAAATCCATCTTGTTTTAGTACTGAAATTAGTGTTGATAAACCAATGGGTAAGAAACCTTCTAAACCAGACATTGGATTTATAAATAAAATTTTTAATTTTTTCATTAATCTTTTTAATTTTTATTATATATAATGAACTACCACTACACTAAAGATGTAGTAGTTTCGTTAAAAAGGTTATACTTTTTAACAACACTTAAAAATTCAAGTGGCTCGTTCATTGAAGCAATGTGATTTCCAAACCATCTGTTCATTATATTTATGGCTGAATTTAAATCACGGTCTATTATTATGGTGTCTGATAATTGAACATTTCTATCTCCAAGTTTAATTTTTTCCTTGAATAGTTTTCCAGTTAAACAATTTAATTGTGTTGTCCATTTTTCATCAATCTTTGTTAAATTGATATTTTTTGCTTGACACTTATATCCAAGAAATTGTAGGAACATATTGATATTAGATTTATGAAATGATTTTCTAATTCCTTTTTTGTTTTTATTTATTCCTTCTTTAGACATTAATTTTTTAACCGTTAGATCACCAATTACAATCGTATTGTAATTCATATTCACTAATTTTTTACTCTGAATATGTAGAGTTTGTTTTATTTGTTCATTTTTTTTGTAATAACATTTATTTAATGTAGATTTTAATTTTCTATTTCTATTTGATCCCTTTTTTGTTTTACTCCTTTTCTGTTGAATTTTTGCTATCTGTTTTTGATAATAATCATTTATTTTCTTTGATTTGTTTTTTATTACTACCATTTCACCTTTATTATCAACACCAGTAGCAAGTTTAACTAAACCTAAATCTATTGCTAAAATTCTTGTTTTTATGTTTAAGTCATTTTCATAATCTATTTTATCATCAACAACAATATCACATAACCATTTATTTCTAATGAATTTAATCCTTACTTCTTTAATCTTTAGTGATTTAATTTTCAGATTTGATTTGCATTGAAATGGTATTTTATTAATTATAATTATATTATTTTCTTTTATTATCCATCCAGATTGATTCCAACTAATAGAATGATAATTAACATTTTCACTTTTTCTTGGTGGTCTTGCTGATTTATCTTTTTTAATTAAATTGAAAAATGATCTATAAGATCCATACAATTCCGTAGCAATTGTTTGAATTGCTTTTGAATTTAATTTTTTCCAGTTTGGATGTTGATTTTTTAATTCAGGTAACATATTATTTAGATCAAACTTATTAAATATAGTTTTATCTTTTTTATATTTATCATGTTGAATATCAAGTAATTTATTCCATATATCTTTTCTAATATCAGACAATTTTTGCAACTGAATTATTTGATCAGAGGATGGAAATAATCTTATTTGATAAGTTTTCATTTTTATACAACATTTTTTACACTATTGTATATATAATTAAAAAATAATGACTTTTTCCATTTGTTGGAAGTCAAATTCATCTACGACACTAAAGATGTAGTAGTTTTCTTTGACGGGTATTTATAAATTAAAGGATTAGAGATGAAAATAAAATTATACAATACAGAAATTTCCACAAGGATGGAAACCTGTGGGTTTTTAGGAAGAAAACCGATAAAGATAGATGAACCGTATCTTAATATGTACACTATGTTTAAAGGTTGCAATGCTAAATGTGAATTTTGTTCATACATGGATAAGGCTAAGAAATTTAATATTGATAAGTATAAAGAAGTATTAGAGTATGTAGTTAAGAATGTTAAATTGAAAAAATTTAATTTAACTGGAGGGGAGCCGACATTAAATTATGATTTATTTAAAGAAGTTTATGATATAACTAATAGTTTATTAGATAAGAGGACTGAATTAACAATAAATACAAATGGTATAAATTTACATAAATTAGTAGAAGATAAATCTATATCTGATAGGGTTAATTGTATATCATTAAGTAGACATCATTATTTAAATGAAAGCAATAATGATATATTTGGGGTTGATTTAATAACAAATGAAGAAATAAAATCTTTGCAGAAAAAAATGAAGAAAAAAGATACTATAACTATTTCTTGTAATTTAATTAAGGGGTATATTGATAGTAAGGGTGAAGTTCATAAGTTTTTAGATTTGGTTGCGGATATGGGTATAGAAGTTGTTGGTTTTGTATCACTTATGTCGATTAATGAATATTGTGAAGATAATTTTATAAATTTTAATAGATTAGGATTAAAGAGTAAATTATTTACAATGACTAAAGAATTTAAACATAAGGATATATGTAGGTGTAATAATTATATGTATATATCAGAAAAATATGATAAGATTATTAGAGTTTATTACAAAAATACATATAAACCAGAATTTACGACAGGTATAATATCATTTGATGGTGAAAATTTAGTAAATGGTTTCAGTGATGAAATTATTCATTAAGGTATAATTTTCTATATTTTAATTCAGTTTTTAATAACTTTATGGTTTTATTGGCAGATTCGTTAAACCAATCTTTATTGAAAAGACGTTTATTTCTATTAATATTTGATATTTCTTGTAAAATTTCTTCGTTTTTCATAGTTGAAAGAATATATCTTAGAGTACTAATTTTTTTGGTTCTAATTTTTTCATGTGTTGTGAAATCAAATTCATCTTCATCCCAATTATCATCATCAAAAATATTTATGTTTTCAAATAATTTCAGATATTTCATGTGACCCTTTTTTATTTATATATAAAAAAAACAATAACAATATAATATGAAGTACGAAGTAACTTATAAAGGTGGTAGGAAAGAAATTTTAGAAAAAGCTGAATTACCAAAATTTTCACCAAATTTCAATGCTATGGTTAAGAGATTAAAAGTTGGTCAGAATATGTATGAAATTACAGATATGGTTGATATTAAGAGAGTTGAGTAACTCTATTTATTATTTCTTGTGATCTTTTACTTGGAAACTTAGTTAAAAATCCAGCACCAATTCCTTTATCATAAGGTAAATCAAAATCTTTGTGGGTGAATTGTTCTGCTGTTGGATCTAAATAATTTCCATTTTTATCTCTTATCCACCAATGTGTCCCTAATGGTGTAGATGCTCTCATTGGTACATAACCAGAATCTTTACCACCTAAAAGGTGAAATAATGCTTCAGATGCCGCGTAACAGTGTCCGAAAAGTGGGTGGTCATCATCTTGTTTATGTTTTCTCCAATATGGTACAAGAAGATCATTTGTCAATATACTTTGTATTTTTTTAATTAAATCTTCTTCTTGTTTATTTTCGAATAATTTAATATATTTCATAGAATTTATATATAAAAAATTAATATATAAAAAAAAGAAAAAGAAAAGATATGAAAATTTTAAGTATACAAGGTTCTCGCAGAGAGATAGATGAAGAGGGTAATTCTATACCATTTGAAATTAGTGATAAAGTGGGGATAATGGAAAAATATGGTGACAAGGTTATAACACCAGTTGCTCGTTGGTATTCTAATCCAAGTTTATTTAATACTGTTAATGCTGAAATTAAAAAACAAAAGATAGATGCTATTGTTGGTAATTCAGCAGGTGGTTATTTGGCTTTTTATTTATCTAATTTTCATAAGATTCCAGCTTTAATGTTAAATCCAGCACTTGCATCATCAAGTGAAGCACCTAAAATTCAGGCGATGCCACAAGAATATTGTGATGCATCAATATTTAATAAACAAATGGCATTAGTTGGTAATAGAGATTTAAAAATAAGATGGGGTGTAGATTTTCATTTGACTTTAGAATTTTTTCAAAGTAAAGATTTTTTTAAAGTAGGAAATAAAATGTTCATGGAGGAAGGAATGTCTCACTGGGTTCCAAATGATATTTTCGAAAAATATTTCGATAAATTTTATAATACATATTTAAAATAAACCTTTGTTTCTAAAGTATTTGATGGTGTCAGATTTATAGATTTTTTTAATAGATGTACGATTGATGTCAATTAATTAATGAAATTAGATTAAGACAAATTTCTAATCTTTCTTTGATAGTTCCACTGATTATTTTATAATTTAATTTTCTATTATCTAATTCTTTTTTGATTCTATCGAAGTGCCATTGTCTTTTTTCAGGAAATTCTCTTACACCTTCATCAACCCAATCAAAATCTATATCCATAAGAAGATATAAATCATATTTTCTTCTATATGATTCATCTACAATCCATTTTGGTGATTTACCAAAATAAATTTCACTCCAAATTTGAGTAGTCATTAAATCTGTATCACATATAATCATTTTTTCACCTTTATTTAAAGATTCATCTTCTAAATGAATTTGACCAGATGCAATTTTATTAATATCCAATAATGTAAATTCTTCATTATCTTTTGAATTTTTATTTAGATTTTTTTCATTAAAATACTCTGCACCATATTCTTTAACAAGTGGAACATTTAATTTTTCAGAAAGTAATTTTGAAAGTGTAGATTTTCCACTTGATTCAGGTCCAACAAGAACTATTTTTTTAATAAAATAAGATTTTGTTTCATTTGGTATTAAATCCCAATAATCATAAGGATTATTTCTTACTTTAGTTCCAGATACAGGATAAGTTTTTCTTTCTATATCTATTAATTCGTGTTTAATTCCTAAATAATGAGCAAATTCATCGCCATAATCTGTTGCAGTGAAAATTACATCAAGTTTTTTTACGTGTTTATATACTATTTTATTCACCCAATAATCATAAAATTCATCTAATGTTGAACCATATTCCCCAGGATAATCATCAAAATCGTGTTTTATGTAATGTATAATAACATTTGGATTATTAGAATAGATGTGTCTGATAGTTTCAAATCTGATTTTTCCATCTATATCATAGTCTTTTCTATGACATACGAAAACATGAGTTTTTTCAGATTTTTCAATTGCACTATTGATAAGGTGTAAATGTCCGAGTGTGGGGGGATAAAATTTGCCTAATACTAAACTATTTTTATATTTCATATTTTGTCTTTTAATAAACTAAAATCATTATCCATTATTAATAAATAATTAAAAAGTTTGCAAGCCGATTCTTGTTTTAGTTCATTTTGTCTTTTGTTCTTATTCCAAATATAAGTAGATTTTATTTCAATGACAATATTTGTATCTATTATTTTATAATCTATAAAATAATTACGTTGTTTCCCAAATTCATCTATATAATCTATCACTGGACCTCTATCCACTAAATCTAACTTATTATGATTTTCCATATATTTTAGGAAATTTAATTCATATGAACTTTGATAATCAATATCTTTATATTGTCTTATTTTTACATTTCCCCATTGTTTTCTAGGTTTTCTTATTCCTAATTTAAATGATTTTATGGCGGATTCGCTCATTTTTCTTTTGGTTTCATCACTTCTTTTCTTTCCTTTATTCTTTTCTGCTGTTTTTAACCAACCCTGTTTTTCTTTTATTTTCTTTCGACTGATTTCCCATGTAAATGGATTACCATGTTCTTTTAACCGTTTTTTGGTTGCATTTATGTTCTTTTCTGATGGTTTTACACCATACATACCATTTAATTTACCTTTTTTAATACAACTTTTACAAAGGTGGATTTCTGTCATATCCCTAATTCTTTTATTGTATATAACCCCACAATCATTACATTTTATTTTTAAAGACATTGTTCTATATGTTGTAGATTTTAACAATTTCCAATGGACTTTAATTGGTTTGTTTAATTCAGGTAAAAATCCTAATTTCTTTTCCCATTTAGTTAAAGGTTTTGAATTTTTTATTACGATATAAGTATATTCATCTATAAACATAATTTTCTTTTTATTAGTATATAGTAAAATTAAAAGATGGTATTTTACCACTTTTTACCACAAAAATGGAAAAATATGGTTTTTACAATTTACTATATAGAAGAAAGAAAAGAATTATGGAATACACAATTGAAATATATGAAAGTCCTAAATATCTATTACATCATATCAATGAAAAGAATTATAAACATCTATGTGAATATAGTATAGAAATAATAAAAATCAATGATAATGGAAAAGAAAGAAAAGAGGATAAAATCATATTTTACGATCACTGAAAGAGTAAATGAAGAATTTGAAAAATTCACAAAAGAAAAATTTATAAATAAGTCGCGGTTGATTGAAGGGCTGATAATTGATTATCTTTTAAAAAACAATAAATAAAAATATGATAAAGTTAAACCCATTATATAAATGGACAGGTGGAAAAAGAAAAGAAATTAAAGTATTTAGTGAGTATTATCCAGATTTTGTTAAAGAAAGTAACGATTTTAAATTTGTTGAACCATTTTTTGGAGGAGGAGCAGTTTATTGGACATTAGATGCAAAAGAAAATATTATAAATGATGTTGATTATGATTTGATTAATTTCTTGAAAAACATTAAAACCAATTCAACAAAATTGATAGAAATGTCTAAAGAATTGAGTGATAAAATATCTGATATATCACAATTAGAAAAAAATAAAGAACTTAGTATCCCTGAAGCCAAAACATTAAGGGGAGAACCTTATTATGAATGGAGAAATAAAGATAGAAAAGATGGTTTAAAAGATTTATCATCAATTGATAGAGCGTTCAGATTTTTCTTTGTTAATCAATTGGCATTCAATGGTATGAGAAGATTTAATTCAAGAGGTGAATTTAATATCCCATATGGTAACTATAAATCATTTAATTTGAATATAGAAGATAAACATATTGAATTGTTGAATAAAACGGAAATTAATTGTGGTTCATATAAGGATATAATGATTAACAACGATACAGAAAATACTTTTATTTATTTAGACCCACCATATACGAGAGAATTTAAAACATATAGTCATGGGAATGTTTTTGGAAACGAACAACAAATAGAACTTTCTAAAGTTATTAAATCTATGAAAAATGTAAAAGTAATGCTTATTATAAACAAAGATGATTTTACTACAGAATTATATAAGGATTATATAAAACATGAATATGATTTAAAATATGCAACTAACATTAAGAATAGATATGATAATACAGTCCAACATTTAGTCGTTTGTAATTATTAACAAAAAAAAATCCCGACTAAATCGGGATTTTTTTTAATTTTCTTTACTTTTTTTAATTTTATCACCAATTTCAGTGAAAAGATCATAATATGATTTTTCTGTAATATCTACACCAATTAAATCAAATAAATCTTCAGGGAATGTGATGTGTACTCCATTATCTTCACATTTTTTGATTTTACTGTTGTATTTTCTTGGTAATACATTTTTATTATAAACTGCCCATGTTAATAATGAACTATCAATATCGTAACCAGGGTATTTATCTTTGTAATATTTTTCAATGATTTTAATTTTGTTGTTAGTAGCTGGTAATTTTTCTGTATCTAATTCTAAATTAGATTTTAATTCTCTATAAAAAATAATTTTACTTTCGGTGTGCATGAAAACTAAATCAATATCTTTTGATTCTTCACCAAATACATTTTTTATTATACCATCTGGTAAAAGTTCCATACCACAATCAGCAATAATAAATTTAAACCATTTTTCGAAGTTTTTACCCATTTTAATAAATAATGATTGAGCTGATGGTTGATCCCCAAATAACAAATGTGGTAATCCACCTGGTTTGGATAAAGTAGTTTTTTCTAAAATACTATCAACGATTTCGTGGGCTTTATCTTTATAAATATTCTTCATTTTTCTATTTTTTAATTATAGTACAAAGATACAACAATTTTCAATATATACAAATTATATTTAGTCATCTATTTTCAATGTTAAAATTATATATGAGCACCAAGCACCATCTGTTGTTTGTTTAAAATAATCTTTTTCTATCCAATACCAACTTAAATCACAGTTCCACAAAGATGTTTCTAATCCTTCTTTGAATAAATCCATATTTTCTGGATATATTTTAGGAACACGACATTCTATTTTATTTTTTAAATATTTTTTAGCAAGTTTATGATTTAATTTTTTATAGATATTAAAGAATTCAGATTTTCCATCTTTTCCATCAATTTTATATGATTTGTTCAAATCGTCAGATACTTTCTTATGTAGTTCATTATCTTTATCTGATACATTAATAACATTTCTACTTTTTAGCATATCAGTTGATAGTGTTGGTAGAATTGTCATAATAATGTATTCTCCAACATATGTACCTAATTGAAAATTTAAATCTTTAGTCATTTACAAAGAATGTTTCAATTTTTAAAAATCTTATACTTTCAAATGCATCTTTTAATGTATCCTCAATAAAATCTTCTTTTATTTCATCTTCACTATTGTATAATTTAGCATCTTCGTAGTTTCTACTCCATACGTTTTCATCATACCAATATCTGGCAGTGAAGTATTGATTTGTATCTGGATTTACTATTACATATTTTTTAGTCATAACTTTAATTTTTTACAAAGATAAGTTTTTTATATATAAGAAAAAAGAAAATACAAGTTTGAAATTTTTAAAATTATATGAAGTTTTTGATTTCGGTGATGAAGATTGGGATTTTGAAGAAGAACCAGAAAAACAAAAAAAGACTTTAGGGAATTTTTCAGTTGGTGATAAATTGAAAATTTTTGATTTTAGACTTTGGTCTTCTAATTTTAGTAATAATTGCCCTTTTTATCTTGAACCTAAACCAATTATATGTGAATTGATTGATATTGCATATAAAGATGATTATCTTACTGGTTTAATATTATATAATGGTAAAAAATATGGAGTATCTTTAGATGAAGGTGATTTAGAATATGAAAAAATTAATTAATATGAAATTTTTAAAATTATATGAAGATGATATTTTTGATGATGAAGATTGGGATTTTGAAGAAGATTATTATGAAGAATTACAAAAAGGTGATTGGATAATATTTTTACCTAATCCACAATATAGACATTATACCAATTTTGCTACTAGGGAAGTTGTAGATATAAAAGAAAATTATATATTAATTGATGGAGATTACAAAATATTTTCTAAAAATAATATTTATTATAGGAAGTTACATATTAAGAAATCTTGGGATTTAAAAAGTGGAGATTATTTCTTTAATAAAGAAGATTACCCAGGTATAGATGGTAATAGTATAGATCGTCTTCGTAATCATGTTTATATTGTAACTAATGTAAAACTTGGTGGGATTATATGTAATATACAACCTTTAAATTATAATGCTGGTAGATTAAAGGAACATAAATTAATGAGACACGATATGGTATTAGTTCCTGATGAAGAAACTAAAAAGGAAATAGATAAAAAAATAGATAGAATAAAAAAATATGAAAATTTATAAATTTAATGAAAATAAAGATTTAGATCCATTTGATGAAGAAGATTGGGATGAAAATGATTATGATACATATGATATGTTGTTAACAGATAATGGTTACAAAAAATATTCTGTAAATGCAATGGTATCGAAAGCTGATGAATTGTATCAAAAGAAATTTGAAGGTTATTATGTAGATATTTATATATGGAAAGAGAAAACATATGGAAATGGTGATGTTGTGCCAATGGGGTATGAATTTCAATTATATTTTGAAATAGATGATGATGATATAATTAAAACAATAGTTCACAAAAGACAATTAAATAAAAATATATTAAATAACGTTGAATTGTTTATGTATGAAACAGTGGAACGATTACGAAATTTTGATTGGATATAAACAAAAAAGACTATCAAATTGATAGTCTTTTTACTTTGATATTATATATTTTTATTTTAGAAAATCACTGAAGTTTTTAACTTGTTCTTTAACTTGTTCTTTTTTGTCTTTATCATCATCTTCATATTCTTCATATTCTTCATATTCTTCATCAAGATCTTTATCAGCTAATTTTTTCTCTTGTTTATCTGTATCTACTTCTGGAACATTCTTTTCAATTATAGGTTGAACATTAACAGTTGCAGTAATTTTAGGTTTAACCACTTTAGGTTCATCATTAATTACACTTTCAAATTGAATAGTTGCTTTTGTGTTAATTTCAAATGTGTCTTCCCACACTGGAAAATATAAATCTTCAGAAATAATTTCAAATTTCATTTTTCCATTATCACCTTTAGTATATGATTTTAGTTTAGGAATTGAAAATTTACAAATATTTTCTTTTATTTTACCTATAAATAGATAATTTTTATTTTCATTTGTAGTTAGAATCAATCTTGGTTCTATATTTTTAACATCTATTCCTTCACTATTTACCTTGAATTTCAAGGAATCATTATTTTTATTGTTGAATAATTCCATAATAATAAATTATTTTTTATTTATATATTAATTTTTTATTTCAGAAAAATTTCATTTGGAAATTACATTTAAAAAATCTGACATATTAATAGTATCTGGTATAACAACAGAAATAAATAATATTTATACATTTTCTTACACATTTGATACAAATGGTATGTACAGACTCAAATGGATAACTCCTTCTGAATATGAAAATGGGTTTGAACAAATAAAGGTTGTTGATAATTATATTGAATCAATAAAATTAATTTTAGGATTATCACAAGAAAATTTTAGAATTAAAGACCATGTTTACACTGCAACAGATTTATTAGAAAGTGCAACAATTAGAACATATAATACTGCGACAGATTGTGATAATGATATATCCCCACTAGCAGAATATTCTATGGAAGCAACTTATGATGGGGGTAATAGATTAATTTCATATAAAGTAATCAAAGTATGATGTTTAAAAATCACTGGGCAAAAAATATAATTACTCGTGGCAATATGAATATATCTGCTATTACAAAGGGTTTTATTTTACCATCATTTACATATGAAATTAGAAGAGTACGACATGGTGGTGGATCTAGTTATGGTGAAGGGTATAAAAATTTACAAAAAGATTTACAAAAATTTAGTGGTGTCACAGAAGATGATTATGATATTTTCATATTTGTGGATTGGGATAAAAAAGTTGATAAGGATATCAAAGTGTATGCTGAATTAATTGAAAAAAAGATCCGAGTAGAATTAATTCCTTTTGATAAAGATAAAAAAATAAAAATTACTGTTGAATTAAAAAAAGAATAAAAATGGATTATATTTTTTGAATAAAACCCATTTTTTGAAGTAAATTTTAAAATATCATTTTTAATGTTAAAAACCAATTAAATGGTGGATTAACAAATAAGTATTCAGTATTACCTTCTACATAACCATTTGTGAAGTATTGGTTATTTGTGATGTTATTTAGTCTTAAATTAATTGAATTTTGTTTATAAAAGTTCCATCCACCACCAAAATTGAATATCCAAAATTGATCTACAGTGTGTTTATTTTCCCAATCTATATAAGATTTTCCTTGTATTTTACTTTCAGCTAAAAAATAAATTTTTCCAGTTTTAATATAAAACATATTGTTCATAATATCACTGGGTGTGTATAATGGTTGAAATGTTCTACCATTGTCCTTTATTCTATTGTATGAATGAATAAAATTATTAACATATTTTGCTTCACTATTTTTAGATTTGTAAAAATAAATTGTAAAATCTAATTCTAATCCACTTCTAAATGAATTATCAACATTAGTCATAATTGGTAATCCATTTTCACCAAGTAATCCATTATGAGTTAATTCATTCTTAAAATCCATATAATAAAGATTTGCTTGAAGATTGAACATATTTCCATTGAAATTTGTACCAAGTTCAATATCAGTTACACTTTCAAAATTTAAATTTTGATATTCTATAGGATCATCTATTCCACCGAATATATCTGTTCTTGTGGGTTCTCTATTTGAATATCCAATAGAAGAATAAAGATTTAATTTATTATTGATGGTATATGTTATTCCAAATTTTGGATTAATAAACGTCCATTCTAAATTATCCATTTGCATATCACCATTATATTTAAAAGTGGTATATCTTATTTGCATATCAACAAATAATGTAATTTTTTTGATATTTTCTTGAATTTTAACAAATCCACTAATATCATTTTTATATCCTGTATTAGTATATAATTTTTCTGTGTAAGGTTCGAATGTACTTGAATGTTCTCTATTGTAACCATTTATATGAACACCTATATCTATATTTAAATCATTCATTTTATGATTAAAATTTGAAATGAATCCATAAAAATTATGATTTAGTTGAAAATTTTGTAGTGTATCTACTCCCCACCCCATATGATCTAAATCCCAATTACCCATTAATCTATTGTAATAAATTGTAGATGTAAGTATAGAATTTTTACTTATTTGTTTTGTATATATTAGGGATACAAGGGATTGGTGGAATTCATCATATTCTCTATCTGTATTATAGTTAGTTCTGGGATCAATTTCAATATCTTTTTTATCAACTCCAAACCAAGCCATTCTATTTTTTACATTACCAACAAATACAATAGTTTTAAGTACATCTTTTTCACCATAATATCCACCGTGTAAAAAGAAAGAACCACCATTATTACCAGAATGATATTTGTATCCATTTGTTTCAAATGCTGTTGCTCTTGTATAGAAAGCCATTTTACCCATCATACCAGTTGAATTTTCAATACTAAATTTGTATGTTTCAAAAGAACCACCACCCAATTCAATTTTAGTCTGTGGTTCAAATCCTTGTTTAGCTTCAAAGTTTATACTACCTCCATATGATGCAACTCCATTTGATGTTGTACCAACACCACGTTGAATTTGCATGGATTCGATTGAAGATGAAAAGTCTGGGAAATTGGAAAAATAAACTCCTTGATTTTCTGGTTCATTAAGAGGAATTCCATTTAGTGTCATATTTATTCTTGTCTGATCTATACCTCTTAATCTAAAATAGACATATCCTTGATTGTGTCCACCATCAGTTGATGATGCAATATTGGGTGTTTTGTCCAAAAGTAAAGGCAATTCTTGGGAATAAGAAAGAATATCAATGTCTTTTTTTTGTAGTGTTAATTTAGTTATTGGTGTTTTATTGAATGCGCGGACACCAATGACTTCAAATGTGTTCAAGGTTATTGTGTCTTGACCAAATAGAAATAATTCTGAAAATATCAAGAATAATGTTAATAATTTTTTTATCATTTTTATTGTTTTTATTTACACAAATATAAACATAGAAGTTTAATATATAAAATATATGAAAGAAATTATTTCAGGTATCTATAAAATAAGTAATTTAATTAATGATAAATTTTATATTGGTTCATCCAAAAATATTTATAGAAGATGGAATAAACATATAACAACATTAAATAACAATACACATAATAACCCAAAAATACAAAATTCTTGGAATAAACACGGTAAAATAAATTTTAAATTTGAAATTATTGAAATTGTTGATAATAATGATTTATTAATAGAAAGGGAACAATATTTCTTTAACACAATGAATCCATTTGATGGCAATGGATACAATATTAACAACATTGCAGGTGGTGGGTATTCTATTTTAAATAATCCAAATAAAGAATTGATAAAGGATAAAATATCCAAATCAATGAAAAAAATGTGGGAAAATAAATCAGTTGAAGATATTGATAAATATAAGAATAGATTTATTGGAGAAAATAACCCATCTTGGAAAGGTGGTTCGTCATTTGCTTATTGTAGTTGTGGTAAAAAGATATCATATGTTAATAAAACTTGTAAAGATTGTTTAAATTTTAAAAATGAAAATAATCCATTTTTTGGTAAAAAACATACGGATGAATATAAGAGAAAATCATCAGAATCGAGAAAGGGTAAATATCATGGTAAACAGAATAAACCGATATTAATCGATAATATAGAATATAAATCTCTTGGTGATGCTGAAAATAATTTAGATATAAAAAAGGGAACTATACATTATCGTGTTAAAAGTGAAAAATTTCCTAATTATCAGTTTGTTTAATCAAAAAATTTACTATTTATCATTGATTGGTAAAAATCTGTAGCGATTTTATTTCTTTGTTTTATTTCATCTTTTGTTGGTGGTTCAACAAATTTAAAGAATGAACCATCTTCATTTATAGTCCAATGGAAAGTTGATCCTAACATAATAGTTTTCCTATCATCTTCTGATATATCTTTATATAGGATTATAGCTTCTTCATCTGTCCCATTATCTACAATTCTATTTTCAGGTGATAAATCCTTTAATCTAACATTAAAAGATTCGTCATTAATTTCTTCTACCCACCCGAACCATCTTTGTTCCATTATAGAGATTTTTTAAATTCAATTGATACTGTTTTCATATTTATCGTTTGTCCATATTTAGTTTTGACTGTTTTCATAAATGAACCCATATCCTTATTAGTGTATTCTTTTTCTTTAAACATATTTTTAACTATATTAATAGTTTCTTCTTCTGTTAGAATAGTTGGTAGGTATTCATCTAGAATTATTATTTCTTCTTGATTATTTGAAAATTCTGCATTTTCTTTCATCTTTTTAATGATAGAAATAACTGTATTATCTGAAAAATCCTTTATTTTGGATCTATCAATTTCTCCAATAACGGTTCTTAATAGTGTTGTTCTTACTTTATTTCTACCGATCATTGACTTTTTGATGTCTGATTTAATTGTTTCTCGTAAGTTCATTTTATTTTTATTTTAATCCCAATCTTCGAAAGGGAATGTTTCTTCTTGTTTGTTTTTTTTAATTCTAATAATTTCCTTTTCAATCTAATTCTTTCATTCACCAATGAATCCGATTCATAACCTGAATAATAATTAGAATTAATATCTATTTTTAATTTAAATATCTGAAATTCAATTTTTTCTATGTCATTCATTTGTTAAAAATTTTCATAGTTTACCATTTTTTTATTTGCTTCTAATAATAATTCAATACTAAATTTAGCATCTTTATTCCATTTAATAAATTGCTCATTATTTTCAGCATATTTTATTCTATCATGTATGTTATATTTATTTGCAAAAACATACTCTTCTTTACTAATTTTTGTATTATAATATAGTATTGTATCTGTCATCCGCTTATGTCCTCTGTTGTTATATTTTTTGTATTAGATGTATAATCATTAGTTTCTAATATTTTGTTCATTAATTTAATATATTCTTTAAATTTATTAATATCCCACGTAGCACTTGTTTTATTTTTATGTTCTTTTAAAATTCCATCTAAATGGTTTTGAACTCTACCTTTCCATCGTATTAGTCTCATTTCAGACCATACTTCCATAGTTTCCTTACTGAAAAGTCGTATTTTATTCAATTTTTTCATATTAGTAAATATACTATAAAAAAAAATAAATTAAAAATGTTTTTAAATAATATTTGATGATTTTAGAAAAATATCATAGGTGTCATTTTCATAGAAATTTACAGAAAAACAACCTTTGTGAAGTTTATTCATCTTAAACTCAGACAATTCCACATTATAGACATCTTTTATATCGATTGGATTTTTTTGCATGATAATATTGATTTCTTTTTCAAAACCTTTATAACTTCTTTTAAATAATTTATGAATTTCTACTGTGAATCCTTTTTTATTATCAGTTACTCTGAAGTTTGCAATAAATTCAAATAGAAAACCATCTGGTTCATCTTTATCATCTAAATCTAATATATTATCATATAAATCTAACATATAATAAATATAATAATAAAAATCTAAAGTTTAAAATTTTAATCATCAAATACAACCATCATCTGATTTATCCAGGGATGAACTTTAAAAAACCCATTAATCCATTTACCTTTTAATCCTTCATAATTTTCACCTCTACTGAAGAAATCTGGACCATCGTGATTTAATATTCCTTTTTTATAGACATAATCACAAACCGTATTCCATTCCATATCTGAGTTTTTTTCAATAAAATAAATAATATCAGCTGTACTTATATAATGCATAGGTTCAGTCTTAGTTAAAACAGATTTGAATTCGGATGGTTCTTCTTCATCCCAATCGAAATCATCAAATTTTTCATTAAATTTTTTAATCATTATAAAAATTTATTTTTAAGAAAATAAAAGACCTGGATTTTTCCAATCTTTTTGTTGGGTTATTTCAATCAATTGTTCTGTTGATAGATTGTAAGGATCCCATCCTTTTGTTGTTGCGTACTTTACTTTAAACTGTTCTCTTAACATATTAACGTCACTTTCAGTTAAAGTTTCATTTTTAATCATGTTCATGAACTTTTTTACTTTTATATATTAAATACAAATAGTCATATTTTTACGTCACAAGCACAATGTAACCATTCACTTTGTGTAACGCTGGGTTGGTCCCTCAACCCAAAATTTCTTATATTTATAGCAGCGTTTATATCTCTATCATGTGTTGAACCACATTTTTTACAAACCCATTCTCTATCACTTAATTTAAGTTCTTTATTAATTGAACCACAATTAGAACAAGTTTTACTTGATGGGTCAAATCTACCTATAACACTTAAATTTTTACCGTACCATTCAGATTTATATTCTAACATTGAACGAAATTCACCCCATCCCATATCACTTATAGCACGAGCAAGGTTATGATTTTTAACCATACCTGATACATTAAGATTTTCTATACAAATTGTATCATAATTATCTACAAGATATTTACTTATTTTATGTAAATAGTCTTGCCTTTGATTTCTTACGTGTTCATGAAGTAAGGCAACTTTCATTTTTTGTTTTAAATATCGATTTGACCCTTTCTTTTTTCTACTAAGAGAACGCTGCTGAACCCTTAGTTTTTTCATTGAAGATTTAAAGAAATCTTGGTTCTTGAATTTCTTTCCATCTGATATAATAGCAAAATCTTTAATACCCAAATCAACACCAACTGTTGTTTTTAATTTTATTGGTTTCTTTTTAGGTAATTCTTTTTTATTATCAACTAAAATACTAACATAATATTTATTAGTGATAGATTTACTTACAGTAACGGTTTTAATTTCACCTTTAAATTCTCTATGTAAATCTATATCTACAAGTTTTAATTTAGGTATGAAAATTTGTTTATTGTTATTTGATAACCAAACACCTTGAGGTAATTGAAATGATTGCTTTGAATATTTATTTTTAAATTTAGGAAAACCAGCACCTCTAAAAAAATTTGTATAAGCAATATCTAAATTTCTAATTGAACTTTGTAATGATTGAGATGGACTATCTTTGAGCCAAGGTGCATCGGTTTTTTTCAATTCAGTTATTTGTTTAGTTAAATTAAACATATCCAGGTGTTTTTTATTTCCAGTGTAAGCAATTATTTTAGTTTCCAGTCCGAGATTATATACGAATCTTACTTGACCAAAAATATTTGATAATAATTCTTTCTGTTCTTGACTTGGATATATTCTATATTTATATGATTTTAACATTTGTTTAATGAAAACTTTTTTATCCTTAAACTATATATAATTAAAAAATAATGACTTTTTTCCATTTTAAGATTAAAAGTTATTAAACAATATAAAAATGCCGGATTTAAATTTAGATAAAATAAAGGAATCATTACAAATGATTCTTAATAAATCTCATAAATTACCTGAAAAGAAATATATGAGAGTAAAGGCATATGGTGCAAGACCAGTTATAGAAATGGCTTGTCCAATCTGTGGTGATTCCAATACAAATACTCAGAAGAAAAGAGGAAATTTATATTTAAATAATTTATTTTATGTTTGTTTTAATTGTGGTGATAGAATGGGTTATGTTCAATTGCTTGATAAATTTGGTGTGGGTATAGATTTAGATGAAAAAATAAAAATATACGACCATATTGATAAATTTGGACAATCAAAAACATATAATAATAAAGATTATGATTTATCTAGATTAGATAAGATAATGGATCTTGAAGAGGTTGTTAATTGTTATAATGAAAGAAAAGATGAAATATATGATTTTAAACCAATTGTGAAGAATTCTGCAGTTTATCAATATCTTAAATATAAGAGAAAATTAACTAATATAGATAATATCTATGAAGGTGTTTATAAAATAACTGATAAGTGGCATGAGCCAGTTATGATAATTATGAACAAATATGATGATAAACTTTTAGGATTTCAGCTTAGAAATTTGAAGGATGAAAAGAAAAAAAGATTATATAAGATATATGATTTTCAATCGGTTTATAATTATGTTAATGAAGAACCAATTAGTGAAGAAGAATCATTACCATATAATAAATTATCTCATTTATATAATATTTTAAATGTAGATTTTTATGATAAAATAACAATTTTTGAGGGTTATATAGATAGTACATTTTTTCCAAATAGTATAGGAACAACTGGTGTGGATACAGATTATGGGTTTTTGTTAGATACAGGTGAATTAGATATTAGATATTTCTATGACAATGATAATGTTGGTACTAAGAAATCAATGGAAAAAATGAATGAAGGACATAGTGTTTTTCTATGGAATAAATTATTTAAAGATATATCAAAGGGTGACTATATGAAGGAATATAAATTGAAAAATGGAATTAAAGATTTAAATGATTTAGCAAAAATAACTAAAGGTGATGTTTCTGAAAAATATAATTTAAATAACTATTTTTCAATTGATGAATTTGATAAAATATATTTACCATTATTTAAAAAATATTAATTTAAATACTTTAAGATTACATTAGTTTTTTGCAATGGTTTTTTATCTTTATATCTTTCTAAGCTAGTTTTAGCATTATTTAAAACCTTTAATATCATTTCACGATCTTCTTTATTTATATATCCAAAAGTTATTCCTGTTCTAATTAATTTTTTTATTTTTTCGAAATCATTATTTTTGTAATAATCAGATACAAATTCAGCTGCTCTAAGGATAATTTCACTTTTAAATGATTTAAAATGTTTAACTAGTTTATATATTGCATCAACATCAACATCATCTTCATTTTCTTTAACTAAGAATTCTTTTAATGCGTGATTTTTATTTGTATTATATGCAATTATTTTATGACCATTTTTGAATTTTGGTTCATTCAATTTTATTTTTATTGAATTATCTTTAATAGATTCTATTTCACCATATGCATTATATAATATTGAATATATTTTAGTTCCAACTATTAAATCTTTTTTAGATATTTTTTTCCAACCATCGTTAGGTGATGGTAATTCTTTTTTAGTTTTTTCAACAAATAAACCACTATTCATAACCATATTTGTATCTGCATTTATGGAAATACCTTCACCACCCATAGATATTCTTTGAGAATCTACATCATTAATTCTTTTTTTCTTTCCATTAAAATAAACAATCATATTAGGTTTTAATTCTGAAACATTTTTTATTCTAATCATTCCATCTGGTGTGGAATCGTTTGTTTTTTCTTTATAAATTCCATCTTGGATAAATTTTTGTATAGTCCATGATGATGTTCCACTTTTGGATTTTAATGTCATATAACCATTACCTATTGAATCTAAAGTGTAAATATTTCTATTATTTTTAATTCTCATTCCTTTTTTCAATTCAGATATGTCAGTAATTTTTACCCATTCAGTTTTATTTTTATTAAATCCAATATTTCCAGTTGTTTTATAATCATTATTAAATGATTTTATTATTTGTTTCCTTTTATAAATACTGCCATTTTCAATGGTTATTTGTGATAATGTAATATTTAAATTATCTCCAATAATAGATATTAATCCATTATTTAATTTATCTATTTTTCCAGTTTTATTTTTAAATTTAATATAGACATTATCACCTACTGATAATTCATTAATATTATCAACTTTTTTATAATCATTAATATCAAATGGTTTATTATTATCTTCTTGTTTAAATTTGTTTAATTCTCTATTTTCTTGATCAAATACATTTAATTGTTTTCTATTATTGTTATCTATATAAACTTTTTTGTATGTGTAATGTTCGATATCGTTAATTGAAAATTCTTTTTTTATGTTTTTATCATTTTTTACAGTGTATTTGGGTAGTGCCCAACCTTTACTTTTATTAATATCAATTATTTCACCAATAAATGTTTCTAATGAAGGGTTATCTATTTTAATAGTATCTCCTTTTTTTAGTAGACTAAGACTAACATTTGACCATTTAAATTTTCTTTTTATTGTAGATGTTTTATAATCAGGATTTTTTATCCATATACCAATAGTGTTTATGAAATAATATTTATTCCAATATACTGAACTACCAAAATCATTATCAACGAATATCAAACTATCAATTTTTTTAATAGTTCCGTCTATTCGGTTAAGACTATATTGGATTTGCATTCCTACTTTTAATTCATTAAAGGAAGTTACTTTTTTCCATTTTGGTTCGATATTTTTTTTAATATTAGATTTGGATTTGTTTTCTTCACATTTTAATCCTAATTTAATGAGTCTATCTATATTAAAATCTATAATATTATTTGATATATTTATTTTTATTTCAACACTATCCTTATCATAATTTATATTTAATATTTTGGCATCATAGTTTCCATTTCCGTATTTTATTTCACCACCTTCTTTGGCATTGTTTTTAAAATCATCAATGTTTTTGATTGTTATGAAAGTTGATGTGTTTTGGTTTTTTATCCATATTCCCATTTGTTTAATTTGAATTAAATTCCAACTAAGGTCTATGTATGAATTTTTGAATTTGATGAAATCTTGTCCAACAAATGTTATTTTTGCGCTTAATCTACCTGCACCATATAGAATATCCATGTCAGGTTTTAGATCATTAACATCTTCTATTTTTACCCAATCTCCATATGTTTGTTTTTTAGTATCAACTCCCCATGATGTTGGTTCGATTTTTTCCTTATGTTTTACAAGAATATTCTGATCTTTTAAAAATTCATCGAATGATATATTTATTGTTTTATTATCAAATGTAAACTTGATAATATTATCATCACCAACAAATGCTGAAGATTTAACAGTTCCATTCTTTTTTCTTGTTTTATGATATACTTCATCATTGGTTTTTAAATCTTTAAGATAAGCTATATCGTAACCTTTTTTCTTTGATTCTTTTTTAATATAATCTTTATCTATTCTAATAGATTTATTTCTTAATACGGCTTCTGTTTTTAATTTTTTAATGGTTTTTACAAATTCTCCATCATCAAAATCAATTTCTAACATATTTCCACTGATGTCATTTATAATACCTTTACCATATTTAAAATACCATATAGGACTTCCTTTATCTAAATCTTTTTCTTCTGGGACAATCCATTGATCATCTGGTTTATGGTTTTTCCAAGTATCTTCTTTTAATTCTAAACCAAGACCATTTTCACTAATTGTATTTGTTCCTAATTTTATCATATAATCCCAAGCTGGTTCATATAAAAAATCTAATTCTTCGTTTTCAATTTTATTATGAATATTCTTTTTAATTTTTGATACATCATCAACATCGATATCTTTAAATGTATCAAAAATAACTTCACTTGGTATTGGACAATTAATTGTTTTTTCTTCTTCTTTTAATTTATCAATATCTGATTTTCTTTTCTTTTCTTCTGCTTCTTCTGCTTTTTTAATTTCTTCTTTTCTAATTTTTCTTTTTGATTTACCAACAGATGCTGGTTTATCAAAATGTAGGGTGGAAAAAACAATGTTATTTTCTTTATCGAAAAATAACCAATCATTATCATCATATGTGAAAATAGGATTCTTTTTATCGTTTTTCCAATCTGTTAAAAATTTAGTTAGCAATTTAGATGGCATAGCGATATTATATTTCTTCAATTTCTTAGATATTTCAGGTGTACTTAACCATTTATCTTTAGGAATTGTGGTAATAATATCGTGTATAGAATCTTTTAACTTTTTATATTTATTTACTTTAATTGCCTCATTTAATTGCATTTTAAAAATCGTTTTTTAATTTATCAATAGTTTCTTTATCTAAAAATTCATCCCAACCTTTATATCTTTTTTTTAATTCTTTAACATATACAGCTAATTTATCAATATTTTCAAATGAAATTATATTATATACATACCCACCATCTGCTCTTAATCCATTCTTTAGACATCTTTTAAAATGCATCATAGTGTTAAAATTAATAATATCATTATTATTATCTTTTTCTAAGTTAAGAACAACTTTATAATAACCATCATCATATTTTTCATTACTAATTGATATATAACCAAATAAAATCTTTTTTATATAGTATATTTTTTTTTGATTGTTATATTTAGTTACTAAAATGAAGTATTTTTTATTAGTATCAATTAATTCATTTAATTCTTTTATAGATTCTTCTTTATTTTCATCAGTTATTGTAGTTTTTAATGATTCCTTTTCTTGTTCTTTTTCCCATGCATCTTTCTTTTTTCTTTTGATAATTATTTCTTTTAATCTGGATGGTGCATATTTCTTTTCCCATCCTCTTTTTCTATCTAATTTTAATTCTTTACCAATCTCCATTAATTTTCTAAATGTTTCAAAGTAATATTGATTGCCTTTTTGTGGGATTGATTTTATTTCTTTATTATCTATTAAAGTTTTAACTTTAAATGATAATTCATTTGCATCATTAGGGTGGTCTAAAACAAAAAGGTTTCTAATTAATTCAGGTGTAATTGGATTTTCTCCTTCTTCATATTCTTCTTTTTCGTATTTTGAAATACCAATTTGTTCGTCTTTATCTATTTTAAAAGTTTTTATTCCTCTATATATGAAACGACCATCTCTTAATTTAACCCAACCACTTTCTTTGATTTCTTTGAATTTTTCTTTTTCTTCTTCTTTTTTAATTCTTTTTCTAGATTTTCCTAAAATACTAGGTCTTTTTCTTTTCTTTATATTGTTTTCGATCATTTCTTCATCTTCGTCCCAACTTAGCCAAGTTTTATCATCTCTAGTAAAGACACCATATTTATCATCTTTCCACAATGTTAATAATCTTAGTAATAGTTTAGGTGTAACGAATGTTGAATACTCATCTCTCAATATATTAGATATATCTACAATATTAAAAAATTCATCACTTTCTAATGTTACAACAATATCATGTATTGCATCTCTAAGTTTTTTATCTGATCTTATTTTCACTTCTTCGTTTAAAATGTTAAACATTTAAAAATTTGGTTATTTTTTTATATTTGGTGCATTTTCTAATCTATTTATACATTCTTCTTTACCAATGTTTTCCATAGTTTCAAAAATATCTGGTCCAAATCCTACACCAGTCATAATTAATCTAAGTGGTGGCATAACTATACCAAAACCATTACCAGTTTCATTTACATAATCTTCAAAAGTCTTTTTAATATTTTCTTTTGTCCAATCAATATCTACAAATTTATCTTTCAATTGTAATAATATTTCAGGTGTATCATCTTTCCACTTTTTTCTCATAGTTTTTCTATCGAATGTTGTTGGTGCTTCAAAGAAATATTTTACATTATCATAAATGTCTTTAACAAAGTTTGAACGTCCTTTACCAATTTCAACTAATTTTTTAACTTTTTCATATGGTAAATCTAAACCTTTTTCTTTTAAGTATGGTATTAATTGAGCAGTTATTTCATCATTATCTGCTAATTTAAGATGTTCTCCATTAAACCATTTTGCCTTATCCATGTTGAATTTAGCACCTGCTTTTTGAACCTTACTTAAAGAAAAATCTTTAATTAAATCTTCCATTGTATAAACTTCTTTTTCAGTTCCAGGATTCCATCCTAAGAATGCAAGTAAATTTATAACCGCATTTGGTAAATAACCTTCTTCTTTATAACCCATTGATGTTGATGTATCTGTTTTCCATTCCATAGGAAACACTGGGAAACCATACTTATCACCATCTCTTTTACTTAATTTACCATTACCAATTGGTTTTAATATAAGTGGAAGGTGTGCAAATTCAGGTGAATCCCAACCAAATGATTGATATAGATATACATGTAATGGTGCTGATGGCAACCATTCCTCACCTCTAATAACATGAGTTATTTTCATTAAATGATCATCTACTATATTTGCAAGATGGTATGTTGGTAAATCATCTTTTGCTTTGAATAAAACTTTATCATCAAGTGTTGATGAGTTTACTTCAACTTTGCCTCTAATTAAATCATTTACAACAATTGTTTCATTTGGCATGAATTTCATTCTAACTGTCCAATCATTTCTTTCATTAAGAATTTCTTGTATTTCTTCTGGAGAACGAGTTAATGAATTATTCATATTCATTCTTGAAGCAGAATCATATGAAAAATATTGATCTTCAGCTCTTTTGGTAGCCATTTCTTCTTCAGTATCAAATGCATAGTATGCTTTATCTGCATCAATAAGTTGTTTATAATATTCTCTATAAATATTTTTTCTTTCAGATTGTTTATATGGTCCGTAAGGTCCACCAACATGAGGTCCTTCATCAAAAGTAATTCCTAACCAATCTAAAGAATTGATTACATAATCTTCAGCACCTGGTACAAATCTTGTTTGATCAGTGTCTTCTATTCTTAATATATTTTTACCATTATATTTTTTAGCAAAAAGGTAATTGAAGAGAGCAGTTCTTACACCACCAATATGTAATGGTCCCGTAGGTGATGGAGCAAATCTTACTCTTACTTCGCCTGATACGGACTCGTGTAGTTTTTTGAATTCTTTGAATGTTGAAATATTTTTTAAGTTCATATTATTATATTAATTTTTTCAAATTTAATTTTTTTTACCTATTTAATCAAATTTTAATTTTCTTTTTTTTATATATAAAAAAAAGAAAATGAATTTTTATGATTAAAGGCTATAGTGAATTTGTAAATGAAGAATTTATTTTCAATAATTCGAAAAACGATATAAATAAATTTTTAACAAATTTAATTAAAAATAATGTACCAACCGAAGAAATAATTGAATTTAAACATGATTTGGATAAGATATTATCAGTTAATGAATCTATAAAAGATGAATTTAATACTATTAAATTTAAATATGGTAGATGGCTAAATGATAAAATGTTTAAATGGTTGATAAATAGGAAGAAAAAATTTTATTCAAATCTTGCTGAAAAATTAGGCATATTTGATTTAACAACATTAGATGATGTATATAAACATTTTCCAGGATTTAAATTAGAATCATTGTATTTAGCAGGTGGTATGGATGAAGCTGATGATACAGGTAAAGGATGGAGATTGAGATTAGAATGGGAATTTGAAAAAAACAATTCAGGGAAAAGTAACCCTAAATTAGATATAATAGAAATTTATGATGAAGAAATAAAACCAGCATATGTTGTTGATGGTGAAAATTTGGATGATTTTTTAGAAAATCCTAAGAAAACTTTAAAATTATATGATAAACCAGCTTTATTGAATCCTGTTAGAAAAGAAATTGATAGAACAAAGGATGATACTTTTGATAGAATGGTTGGTGATTTGAAAAACCCAGGATATAATCCAGATGAAGATATAAAACCTTTTAATTGGTTCAGAAAAACATTTGCTAATAATATCGAACCTGATGATGAACATTTATTGAGAATTGCAGATGCTATATTCTTAGGTCAGGATGCTACTGCAGGTGCTGGTACGTATGGTGAATTGGAATTAGTATCATTGATAAGAAAACCATTATTTGCTTGGTTAGTTAATGAATCTGCTGATAGAGCAGGTGCTTTTAAATTATGGAATATGCCACATCTATGTAAAGTTGCAAGAACAGAAGATGATATGGAACAATTAGTTAAGACTATTGTAAGATGTGCTAAGAAATAAATTATCTTATAGGCTTACAATAACCATATACGTTTTTAAATTCAATTATTTTTTTTTCAAGTAATTCATTATTACCAGATAGTTCAATTTCTGCAATTTCTGTTAGTTTTTCTACTTCTGTCGATGAAAAGTTTCTTGGTTGATCTATTATTCTAACACTTTTTTCTAACCAACTCATTAGTTCTAATACTGTTTTAGATTTCATGTTAATACTCTTTTATTTTAATATACGAAAAAAACACGAAAGTTTCAAATTAAAGTGAATAATTTTTCAGTGTTTATCTTTGTCCCAGACGATTTTAAGTTACTTTTGGTATCCTTATTCCATATGCATGTAAAGTCATCAGGTGCGTTGTATTCTGATATAATAACAGGGTTTGTTGTACTTTGTTCTCTAACCCAATTCCAAAATTCATCATAGTTGATTTTTCCTAATAATGAAACTTTATATGGCTTACTATTATTATAAGGCGGATCACAATAAATTAAACAATTTCTATTTCTAACATCAATTTTAGTGTAATCACATTTGAAGAATTTTATGTTTTTTAGATATTCTCTTTGTTTTTCTAAATTTCTAATTGCTTCGTTTGTGTAATCTCTTGGAGTTCCATCTGATTTTTTACCTCTTGGATAACCTTCAAAGAATCTTCCACCATAACTTGCACAGAAACCGACTAATCCTACATACCAATCAGGATAATTTTGTTTATTATCTCTTACTTCATAATATTCATCTTCTGGTATTGTTGTGGGTAATGTGTTATTTGTTTGTAAATATTTTAATAGTTCAATTAGGTAAGGATTTTTATCATATCCAATTTTATGTTTAAAATTCACTTTATCAATTATATTTGCACCGCCAACAAATGGTTCAATATAATATTTTCTATCATAGTTATTTAGTATTGGTACGATGTATTTTGATAGTCTTGATTTACTTCCCATGTATTTCATAAACTATTTATATCTTTTTACATGAAAAGTTTTACCAAGATACTCTTACAAAATAATCACCTTCTTCGATTATACCATTATCACATAAATCATTAAAAAGAGCAGGTGCTAACCAACCAAAATTGCCATCCTTTTTAAATTTTTCTATATCTTCTTTTTCATATTTATCATTTATACCTTTTGATGCACCTAATTCATGAGTAGTGTCATTTGCTGATTCCATATCAGCTGCAAATTCATATCTTTTTGGTGGTTGATAATAATCATTTACTAATTTATCAAAATCATTCCAATCCACATGAAATGTTGTTTTTTTTAATACTTCTTAGATGAAATGAATTTTCTTCTTCATCAAAATCTTCCATATCTATATCATCAATATCTTCGTTAAATCTTTTAAGTTTCATAGTTTCAATTATTTTACATTCGTCTTAGTAATTTTATAGCTAATTGTATATCTTTATCTGATATCATTTCTTGGTCAGAAATATCGGATATTGGTAGATTTTTATCTAATACTTCTTCTAAAACTCCATCATTAGTATAGTGACGAATCCATTTTTTCAATGTTTCAGTAAGTTCTATGTGGATTCTTCCAGGTGAATTATCTACATTTTCATTAACATACCAATCGCCATCCTTCCATTTTTCAACACAAACAGGACAGGCTATACCTTGTTCTTTTGGTACAATTAGTTCATTCCAACCTTTTTGGATAAATGTTTCAACGGCTAACCATCTTTCTTCTTTATTTGCAACATTATTTACACATTTATATTCATCTTTATAATCACAAAAATCACATGTTATATTAATGATTAACTCAGTTTTATTTTCTATTTTATTTCTAAGTAAGTCTTCTTTGAATTTTTCGTATATTCCTGTAAATTTTTTCATTGTTAAAATTTTTTTTAGAATGGTAATCCATTTCTATTAAAAAAGTTTATTACTTTTTTTGATTCATCTCCTGTATAATAATTAGATATATCTAATTTATCAATCCATATATGTTTTTTATTTTCATTAATTTTACCACTATAGTTATGAACTACATATGGTATAACATTATAATAAATTCCATCAAAATTTACAATATTTCTATATTTGATTATTTGGGGTTCTATATCAAATAATCCATATTTTTTGATTTCATTTTTAATTGTATTTACCCAGTTTTTGGATATAGCTACAATACCTGGTAAAATCCAATTTTTATCGAATTGTCTATCTTTTGTTAATAATATTAGATTTTTATCATCTTCATTCTCAATTATAACACTACAAAAATTTATAATTTTACTACCACTATATTGTATAGCTTTTTTTAATAACATCATAACAAATGTCAATTTCTTTATAGTTAAAATATGAATTGTATCACTAGATAATTTTTCACCTTTCTTGTATTTTGTTTGTAAGTGAATAGTTAAATAAGATGCATCAGGGTTATCCATATTATGATATATTGAATATAATATAGATTTATTTTGAGTGATTTTTTCACTTGCTCTCCATATTTCAATAGAATTTTTCTTACTTACACTATACCAATGTAAATCATCATTTCTAATTTTTTTAGTTATTCCAATTATAATGGATCTTTCACTAGGTCTTTGTATATTCATTATTCTTCTATAAATATTTTTAATTCTTCAATATTTTTAGCATCTGTAATACTTCTCATAAAAATATTTTTACCGTTATCCATTAATCTAAGACTTATAAATAATTCTTTATCTTCTATTATATTATAAAATTCAACTAAAACATATTTTTTATCTGTAATGAATATTTCAGTAGTATATTTTTCATAATAATTTGTAGCGGATTTAAATTTCCATTTCATTTCACCATCAACAGTTTCCTTCATTAGATTATCGACAATTTTTTCATCACCTGATTCTTTTTTCATAGGTTTTTTAGAAAATTGTGAATAATGGTTTTTAAATTTACTAATGAATGTTTTTATTTGGCTGTTACTAAATTGTCTTCCATATATTTTTTTAATTAATTTTCTAAATTGTATAGGTTGTCTATTTTGTTTTAACCATTCATCACCAGGTTTTTTCACTTTATCTGGCAATGCATAAGATAAATGATCATTTGATTTTGTTATATTTAACCAACTAACTCTTGTTGGTATTGCTGATTTTTTAGAATCTGTTAATAATTTTGAAGCAATAGGATCTCTACTAATTTTAATTATATTATTAAGAATGTTTTCAAGATTTTCATGTAAATAAAGTTTATTATTTATTTGCATTCTATTAGTATTAGGAATTTCTCGGAAATTGTTATATTTCTTTAATTGATTATTCCCGCTTCTATTTTTATTTCCTTTATTTCTTTTTCTTGACATTTTATTTTGTTTCCTTTTCTACTAATTTTACCAAATTATCGATAGAATAACTTGATATCGTTTTATAAAAATATAAATTATTATTTTTTTCTACATGTATATTTATATAGTTTTTATTAGAATTGAATTTTTGTGTAAATAAACTTAATAATATTTTAACTCCGCTACCGAAATCAATATTTGTTAAATATTTTGATCCTTTTATACTTATTGGTTCATTTCTCCACTTTATATTATTGTTTTTAGTTCTATTAATTAAATCATTTATTATTTCGTGTGACTCCTTTTTCTTTTGTGGATTTATTGTTAGTGTTCCATTATGAATAGAAATTTTAGTATTTTTTGTATTAAAACCAGTTTTACCATTGGTAGAACTAGTAGATGGATAACCATTTTTAACTCTAATACTAATTTTATTATCTTTAATAGTTATTCTTTTTGTATCATCTCCTTTATTACTTGTATATTCTCCGTTTAATGTATATTTATCTTTAAAAATATTTCTTATTAACCATTTTATCCATCCATAATCGTTTTGATAATGTAGAACATCTTCATTAGTAATTAACTTTGTACCATCTTTATTTGGTTTCCAGGGACAATTTATACTTGGTTGTGATGGTGGATTATTTTTAAAATCAATAATAGTATCAAAATCTTTAATTTCATAAATGTTTCTATTAGTATTTAATATTTTACCATTAGTATCAGTTATGTTCTTAATGAAAAATTCACCGTTTTTTCCATATTGTCCATTATATCCATTAGAACCATCATAAACTTTATTTAATTTATCAGAATCTCTTTTTAAATGTGGTGTAGCATGAAAATTATACAGATAATATCTATCATAATCTGTTAATTTTGGGGTTATATTAAAAAATCCGTATTTATTAATCATTTTTTATTTTTCCTATTTCTTTTAAACAATTAATTAAATCGTCCCAATTTACATGTATAGAGTCATTAACCAATACACCATCTTGGTTTAAATATATTTTACCATTTTCACATTTGAAAATATTATATGTATGGTGATTTAGAGAATATTTACATTTATTACACTTTTCCATATTATACATTTTTTACAAAAATAAATAAAATTTTTAATATTTAAAAGTTAAAATTTCTTTTTTAATACTTTACCTACTGCTTTTCCTTTATTATCATCAGTCTGTGTAAAACCGAAATAATTATCACCATCTGTAATAACTTTAACAGCTTTTTCTAATTCACCATATTCACCAATTTTACCAGCACGAAAAACACCACTTTCCATTGTGCCATCTAATAAACCACCATAAAAATAACTATCTCTAATTACAGATGCTTGATCTACATGACAATTTTCTAATTTTGAATTAAATATATCACCACCTATTATTTCACAATTATGAATGTGAGCATTTTTTATTTCAGAATCTATAAATTCACAATTTTTAAATCTACCTGAATTAATTACACAATTTATAAATTTAATATTCTCTATATCTAATATTGCTTTAAAATCTGCATCTATAACTTCTAATTTTCTTGTTAATGTATCGTAGTTTATAATACAATTATCTAAATTGTAAATATTTTGTATTAATTCATATATTTCATCATATATATTACCATAGTATGTTTTTACAATAATCATGGCATCTTCCTTATCCACTTCTAATTGGATTGTTGGGAATTCAGCTATGAAATTTTCAACTTTTTTGAATTTTTTAAAGTTATTAATATTATTACTAAGATAATCTAACAATTCTTTTTTATCATCTTTATCAATTGGCTTATCAATACAATTCCATGATAAAATTACGAAATAATCAACTAATTCAAGAATTTTTTTTGTTTCTAAGTGATAATTTTTACCACCAATATATCTAAATTCTAATCTACCTTTTCTAATCTTATTTATATTTATTCCACGATATTTAGTATCAGGTAGTTCTATATTATTTTCAATAATTTTTGAACCACTCCCAATAAAATCAAAATCTTTAAAAGGAATCATATTTTTAACAGACATCGCATAGAAATTATCTTTTCTTTCAGGAAATAAATTATAAATTAAATCTTCATCTATATTTAATAATATTTTTAATTGATTTAGATTTCCAATATTTTTATAATCTTCATCAAATGAAATATTTACGTGTAATGAACATTTTTCATTAGT
>Ga0307992_1000291_pt1 | contig 32349 bp, 60 predicted proteins | sample EllFjometagen133_FD_203162 | JGI IMG/M metagenome (GOLD analysis project Ga0307992, IMG submission 203162) | Marine microbial communities from Ellis Fjord, Antarctic Ocean - #133 | ecosystem: Environmental > Aquatic > Marine > Unclassified | place: Southern Ocean | collected 2014-10-08
CAATTAGAACATGCAGATTGGGATATGAACACAAACTTGGAAGCTGTGTTTGAATTACTTTTAAATAAAGCAACTCAACATAATATTCCTAAGAAAGAAATGCCTACTAAAATTTTAATAATCTCTGATATGGAATTTGATTCTTGTGTTAGAAACGGTAACGATACTGCAATCACAATGATTGAAAAAAGATATACCGAAGCAGGTTATGAAAGACCAGAAATAATTTTCTGGAATGTTAATGGTAGACTTGGAAATGTACCAGGAAATCACAACCATAAAGGTGTTGGTTTAGTATCTGGATTCAGTCCAGCCATTATGAAATCAGTTCTTGAAGGTAAGGTGGACACACCAACCTCATTAATGCTTAAAGCAGTTCTTTCTGAAAGATACGATCCTATAAAAATATAAATGATGATGAGTCGAAGAAAGAAAATCGTGCTGAGTATATGGTATTAAACTCAGATATATGTTATTCGTTCAATCATTTAAACCTCTCAATTTTTTGAGAGGTTTTTTTATAATCCTTTTATTTTCAAGTTATTTTCAAGTTATTTTTAATTTTAATATTTATCAATTCAATTGATTCTTCCAACTTATTTTGTCGAACAACCCAATATTTTCTAACTATTCGTGCATTTTTCACATTACCTCTTGTATAACCAAAATAATCCGCACACTTAGTTGTATTCTTAAATTCCATCACAATATTTAAATTAGAATCCAAAACAACAATTGGTATTGAAACAATATCTGATATCTTATTTCTGAATTCTTCACTTTTTCTTGATTTTTGAAACTTTTCAGAATATATTTATTCTTGCGTTTTCTATCTGTTCTGGTGTTTTTTTCAAATGTACACCAAACATACCATTTTTTTCACCTTTATTTTTAATGCTAATTTTATTTTTAGTTTCATCTGACAAATGTTTACCATTAATTAGGGTGTTTCTCACCTATAGTTTTTTCACTAATTTTCCTTTTAGTTTCATCTGATAGATGTTTACCAAAATTATGGTGTTCTTTTCCTTTACATTTCCCTTTCTATTCTTTGAAATTTTCCTTTTAGATTCTTCGGTGTGGAATTCACCTAAAAAAATTAGGTTCATGAAATTTAAAATGCTCTTTTAATTTTTTAGATAATATTTTTTTTCTTGAGTAGTAAAAATTTTACCAAAATTGTGATGTTCTTTCCCTTTATATTTTCCTTTTCTATTTTTTGAAATTTTATTTTTAGTTTCATCTGACAAATGATATCCTCCAACATTTACATCTCCACCTATCAATAAATTTTTTAATTCCCATTTTTTTTAAATATTCTAATATCCAATATATTTCTCTATCATTTAAGACATCATTTTCACACTCTTCTATTAGTACAATTTTAATATTTTTATCTTCATTTAATCTTATCAATTTCTTTATCCAATGATCTTTTTTAGTTAGTGTTGAATTTTTAACAATTTTACATTTCGTAGATGATATATGTTTAGTCAACCTTTTCTTTAAAGTGCTCCTAGTTAAACCAATATATACTATTTTTTCGTTGATTGGGCACCTCAACCCATAAATATATCCCATTATCTTTAAGTTTTTTATTTAATATTAAAAATAAAATATCAAAAATACCCAAGAACTCACCATTTAGTTTTTAATTATGTTTTTATATCCTTATCTTTGTGTTATGATTAATAAAGTTAAATACCCTAGAACATTACATGTCCCTTGGTCTAAAGGAATAGCGTCAGACGACAAAACTCAATTTGATTTATCAAGTTTTGAAGATAAATATGTTGTGCTTACTGAGAAAATGGACGGTGAAAATACGACACTTTCAAGAGAATATAACCATGCTCGTTCATTAGATAGTAGAGATCACCCTTCAAGACATTGGTTGAAAGGTTTATGGGGAAACATGAGACATAATATTCCTGAAGGTTGGAGGATATGTGGGGAAAATCTATATGCTAAACATTCACTTGGTTATAATAATTTATCTTCATATTTTATGGTTTTCTCAATTTGGAATGAGAAAAACGAATGTTTATCTGTATCAGAAACAATAGAATGGTGTCAATTACTTGAATTAGAATTTGTACCAATTCTTTATCATGGAAAATTTAACTTAGAATTTGTTAAAAATTTTAAAATTGATATTGAAAAGCAAGAAGGATTTGTAATGAGAATTGTTAATAGTTTTGATTATAATGACTTTAATAAATATGTAGTTAAATGGGTTCGAGAAAGTCACGTAACTACAAATAATCATTGGATGAATGAAAAAATAATAAAAAATTTACTGAAATGAAATTATATAAAGTATCAATAGACAACAACCCAGGAGGTTGGAAACAAGGTGAAGATCCTTCAGTTCTTGTAATCGCAACTGATAAAGAAGATGCTTTACAAAAAGTGAAAAATGGTTGGGGTGATAAATGGGAATATGATCACACAAAAAATGAAGGGATTCCAATCACAACTTATATGCAAAATCCACCAGACAGAGGTTATAATCTTGTCAAAAGTGATTCCGTACTTTCAGCACATGAAATTAGATTTGACGGTTATGATATACATATAAAAAATGAAAGACAAGCAAAACTTGACAGAATTGAAAAAAATATAAAAAGGAAAGAAAAATGAAAAAATATTTGTGAAATAGAAATAGGGTATTCAAAATATTTTCCTGATGGTTATGAACTTAAACAATTTTTTTATACAAAAAAGAAAATTTAAATTAATAAAAATTAAAAAAACAATATGAAAGATTCAAAAGAATTAACAGCTTTTAAAAGTGATTTTGAAATTAACACAGGAATAAAAGTATTAGGAACAATAGAAGAAAGAACTTTTTTCATTGGAAACGGCTTATTTTACCTGGATTAGATTGTGAACAATTAAAAAGAATTTCAAGATATATTGAAAATCGGTTCTCTACTAAAAATAAATATACGCATTTATCCCCAAAACTACATTCATATTGCCAAAGAAATCAATTTTATGATCATAATTTAGTTTTAATTGTCGATGTGGAAAAGATAAAAGAATTTATATTAAATGAAAAATAAAATTTTTATTGAATAAATTTCCTTATCTTTGCAGTATTAAAAAAAGAAAACTAATAAACATGGAACCAAATGGTATATTTGCTGGAATATTAATGATATTATTAATAAGTAGTGCTATTGGATTTGTATTATTTTGATTTATTATATGGTAAAAAAGGAAATATATTCCTTTTAGACTTTCTAATCCAAACGCAATATTTTTTAATAATCTTAAAACTATAAAAATTTTAAGACTATTAAAGAATTAAGAAAAATGAAATTAGATAAATTAAATGAAAATGAAAAATAAAATTTTAGACATATTAAAAGAAGAAAAACCTTATCTTGAGTTAATTAAACTTCAAGAACAAGGGTTAATGGAGGAATTATGTCCTGAAATTTCTACACTTGATGAAAATGTAAAAGGTCACAAAAATAACTTCTTCCACACAATGGGAGTTCTTAAAAATGTTTGTGAATCTAAAAACAACACTTTTGAAATGAAAGTTGTTGCATTATTTCATGATATTGGTAAACCAGCAACAAAAAGGTTTATTGACGGCAATTGGACATTTCACGGACATGAAGAACTATCTGCTAAAATGTGGTTGAAGATATTAAAAAGATGGAATATTGAAGATAAAGAATTCATCGACTTCACACATAGAATGATTAAATTTCACGGTAGAACTAAAATGCCAAAAGCCATTACTGATTCTGCGGTAAGAAGATTCACTAAAGAAATTGGCATCGATATTATCAATGATTTGATGGATTTTTGCAAATGTGATATCACTACCAAATTTGAGGATAAAAGAAAAAGATTCCAAAGTGCTCTTGATGTTATCAGAGAAAAATGTTTTGAAGTTACAAAAAACGATGAAAAAGCAAAATGGAGAAGTCCACTTACTGGTGAAATTATAATGAAAACATTAAATATTAAACCAAGTAGGTTAATTGGTGATATAAAGAAAAAGTATGAACCACTTTTTAAAGAAGGAAAAATAACTTTAGAAGAAGCAATTAAACAGATCAAAAACGATTATAAAAAATGAGTAAATGAAAATTAAATATCCATACTCAATCAGAGTTCTTGAAGAACGGTTAGTAATAGAAAGAAAAATGATGGTGACATTTCAAAAACCAACTGAATATATTGATTGGCAAAAAAGTTAAAATTAAAAAAATAAATAATCATGAAATTAGAAGGAAGAATTAAATTAGATATGAAAAAATCTATGATGGGTAAAAACACAAAAAGGACAACTTTGTTAAGAACAATTATCGGAGAATTTGACAGGTTTGGAAAAGACATACCTGATGAAAAAGCAATTTCTATAATGAAAAAAATGAAAGAAAATGCCGAATCTATAAATGATGAATTTGAAGTAAAAATTCTATCTGAATATCTTCCTGAAGTTTTAACTGAAAATAAAACAATTAAAATTGTTGAAGATATGTTCGTTGAAAATTCTTATACTCAAAGAGATATGGGAACTTTTATGAAGGAAATAAAATCTAAATATGGTTCAACAATTGATATGAAATTAGTTTCTATAACATTTAAAAAATTATTATGAAAAAACATATTAGAATAACAGATATTTTTTTCTTTGGATTAATATTTGTAGTAATGGTGGTGATATTAATTAGTTTTATTAGTGGTTGGAAATTACCAGAATATTTTACACTATGTTGGATAACTTGTTTAACACCAATTATAATTGTGAAAGTGTTTTTCCCACGAAATAAAATAACAAAATGGTTAGAAAAAAGAAGATGGTAAACTATGAGTAAATTAGACAATATACATTCAAAATATCCCAATCTTTTTAAAGAGACTACTAAAATTCGATGTGGTGAAGGATGGTATTGGCTAATTGATAATTTATGTTATCAAATAAATCAGTACGTTGAACATAAAAATAATCCAAACAAATATATTAATCAACAGTTGGGTTCAAAATTTGAAGAATTTGAGTCAGGAAATAAATTTTATGTTAACATAAATTATATCAGAGAAAAATTTGGAGTACTTGAGGTATATTGTAATGATACTGATGATGAAATATATCACTATATTAAATTTGCTTGTAACTTATCAACTAAAATATGCGAAAAATGTGGATCTACTAAATATATGGGTAAAACTGAACAATGGGTAAAATATTTATGTATGGATTGTGGTAAAAAAGATAAAAATAAATGGATACCAACCAAAGAAACTGAAAAACAAATTCGTAAAGATAAACTCTTAAAAATACATGATAATGATAATAGTTAGAGATTATAAAAAATCATCAAAACATGAGTGGTGGAAAATAAAACTTTCAGCACAATATAATGATGGATATTTTCTAAATAATACTTTGGTTCAATTAAATTTTGTCGCATATGGATTTAGTTCTAACTGTAAACAAATGAAAGGTATTCAAAAGGAATATCTTATTGATGAATTTACCTTTATTGGTTCATCAAAACAAGAAGTTATATCTAAAGAAAAAGAATTACTACAAAAATATTATGATTCTATTTTGAACAATATAGAAAGAAATAAGGAATGGCTTATTTCCCAAAGAAAACAATTTGAAAAAAAAGATAAATTATTACATAGTTTTTTTGAAATTCCAGAATTTAAATCCTTACAAAGAAAAAGTAAATTAGAAAAAGTAAATAAATACATCAAAAAGCTAATTTTTAAAAATGAAAACAATAGTAATTAGTGCAGGTCCAATTCCTACTCAGTTAGATTCAGTAAAATACATCACCAACAGATTTAAAGGTGGTTTAGCCTTTAAGACTGCTGAAATGTTATCAGATGAATTTGATGTTACAATTGTGAAATGGAAATATACTAATTACAAAGGTAAACTCAAAATTGTTAATATTGAAGATGTTAATGAATATATGGATTATATGACTACTCATGAATTTGACGCTTATATTCTTGCTGGAGCCGTTGCCAACCTAATTCCTGTCAATCCTTGGAAGGGAAAATTTCCATCACATAATTATAAAGCAGGTGAAAAGTTTGATATCAAATTTACAATTGCACCACGAATCATTGATGAAATTAAAAAGAAATATCCTCGTTCAACTCTTATTGGATATAAACTTTTTGATGGTTCTGAAGAAAAATTAATTGAAGCTGGTTGGGAAACTCTTATAAATTCAAAATCAAATGTCATATTTTGTAATACTCCTAAAACTGCAAAAACAGAAAAAATTATGATATTACCTGATAGTTCTATTCATAAATTAAATTTTGATGAACATATTAACTGGATTAAAATGTTATTAAATCTTGAATGGTACTCAACAAACGCATTTAATTTTAAAGGTGAATTGGATAAATATAAAAATGAAATAAATAAACTTTCAAAACTTCTTGAAAAAATTAAAGTAAAAAGAGAACCGTATGAATTTGGTACAGTTGCTTGGAAAACAAAAGAAGGTAATATGATTACTACAACAAGAGGTAAACGAGAAGATGGTTTTTGTAAAATCTTTCACATCAATCATGTAATAAATAAAGTATTTGCTACTCATAAAGCAACTTTAAATGCACCATTTTTAGATTTATTATTTTTTGATTTTAGAGATAAAAACATAATTTTACATGGACATAAACAATTAGAAAATATCGAAACTTTACCATATATATTTGATGGTACTAAACAATATTTCAATATAATAAATTATATTGTAGATAAAAAACTTACTGAATTTAATATCAAAAATCACGGTTATTATAAACTTTTTTCTTCATTTGAAGAAGCAGAAAAATGGACAAATGAAAGTAGGAGATAGATTACATCTAAATTTTGGGTGTATAAGCCTGAGTTTAGAATCAAACTTCAATATAATGAATATCACTACATATATGATTTATTTTATAGTGAAAGGGAAATAAGAAAAATGAAATTAAATAAAATAATGTATAAGGAGATATATATAGATCTTGGAACATCGTTATTAAATGCTTTTGAGAAGGCAAAATCAAATAGTGGTGCTACATTCATGTTTAATGATAATTACTGTGTGGTGACACCTACGACTGATTGGAGAACTTTTGAGAGGTGGTATCTTAAATTAAAATCACCATACACAATTAAGGATTATAGAAGAGATAAATTGGATATAATACAAAAAAACTTAAAAAAATAAAAAATGGAAATAAATTGGACTAAATACACAGACTTATATCCTGATAGATATATCAAGGAATCTAAAATAGATAAACGACTTAGTGAGATAATTGAAAAAGGTGAGGTGGATTTTGATATACTAGATATTGGAGGCAACAAAGGAACTGAAGTCTTAAAACTATGGGCGGAAATTGGCGATAAATGTTATTTTTTGGATCCATTTATGAAAAAACCTGATTGGTATCATGAACAAATTATATGGTACGATTTATTTAATTTAAAATATAAATTTGATATTATTGTTGCTAAAAATTCATTAAATTATTTAACTGAAACCGAATTAAAAATAATACCAAAAGTTCTTAAAAAAGGTGGTACATTTATTGCTAACACATTTATACACCCAAAAGAGATAAATAGAAAATTCACTAATTCAAAAACTGGAATAAAAGGCACAGAGAAAACAATATTTAAAAAAGGTAAAATTTACCATTATCTACATGTTGGCAACAATGTAATTGAACATTCTTTTTTCTATTATGATTTCAATAAATTATTAGAAATATTTGAAGGTGAAAATTTAAATTTTGAAATAACATCACCAAGTGCTATGATTGTAAAAATAAGTAAATAATAATGAAAGAAGTAATTCTAATAACAACCAGAAATGATACTATTGAGAAAACTCAATTGCTAATTGAAAATATACAAAATTTTAAGAATCTAAATTACGATATAATATTATCATCAAATTATAAATTAGATCCTTCAATTCAAAGTGCAGTAGATTATTATTTTTTTCAAAAAGATAATGAATTAATAGACATCAAATTAGTAAATTATGCAGAACGTCCTAATTTTAAAATGTGGTGTTTAAATAGAAAACAAAATCATTCATATGCACATTTTAATTTAATTAAAAATGGATTAAAAGTCGCAAAAATGTTAAATTATGATATTGTACATGTTGTTAATTATGATATATTTCTCAATGATATTCAAAAAACATTAACCGAACACACAAATTCTATGGAAAAAGTTAATGGTGTTTTTTATTACTATAATAATGATTATTTAAAAAATCAAGTACTATCATATCAATCAACATTTTTTAGTGTTAATGTTAATTGGGCGATAGAAAAAGTAAATCTTATCAACTCACCTACAGATTATATAAAAACTTGTGATAATGCTTTAGAATTTGTTATAGGTGTGTTGTTTAATGATAATATTAAAATATTAGACAATTTCAATAATATAATAAACAAACAAAAATTATACACTATCAAAAATCTTTTATGTATGATGGCTAATGATGATGATGATAGTTATATTTACTTGAGTAACAAACTAAAAGAAAAAACAAAAATAAAAATTATAACAAACAATGGAATTTTAAATAAAACTATTGAGCCTCAGAAATGGACATTTGATAAATTAGGTGATGTAAATTTTACATATGTCATATTAAATGAAAAAGTAATTTATAAACAAGAAATTTTTGACGAATATTTTAAAAGTAACAACCGAATAAGTTGGTCAAAATTGCCCAAACATATTAAAATTAAAGTAAATTTTGATGAAAACAAAATATACCTATCATCTAACAAAAATGAAAATATAAATTTAAAAATATTAAGAAATAATAATAGAGTCATATACTTAAACAACAATCATCAACTCTCAAATCAAACATCATGGGTTTCTCCAAATATTAAAATTTCAGAATCAACTATAATAACTATTAAAATTGAAATTGGTGGAATATGGTATGAAGAAGATTTTGAACAAAACTTAAATGATAATGATATTTTCAAAAATATAGATAAATTTTTTGAAAATTAATTTTTATTATAAAAAAAATTAGTATATTTGCAAGAATTATAACAAACAAAAATTATGGCAAAACAGATAATTAAAAAAAGAAATGTTTCAATATGTTTAGGTTGTGTTGAAGAATTTTCCAACCTAGATCTAACAATCGTCACCATACAAGATAAATATGGTACGAAATTTCAATCTGTATTCTGTGAAAAATGTGTAAAAGAAGAAAATTATCCTGAACACGAATCATTTGTAATTGTGGGACCAGCCGCAAAACCAAGAAAGGTAAGAGCAAAAAAAGAGCCTGTCGATAAAAAAACAACAAAAAAAACAGTAATTAAAAAAACAACACCGAAAAAGAAAAAATAATGAGAACACTTTGGTTAATTTTAACAAACGCAGTAATATTATACTTATCAACTTTGATCATACCAAAAGGTATTCAAAGCAATTCATTCATAACAACAGTTTGGGCGGCAATTATTGTTGCAACTTGTAATATTTTAACCTTCAAAACAATTATTGGTACAATATTCGTAGCAATACCATTAGTAATATCTGCATTTCTTGGTGGTATTGGTGTAATATTTATGATGTTTATAATAGAAACATTATTCTTATATACAGCCGATTGGATGTTAGACGGATTCTCCATTGCTGGATTTTGGTGGGCAATGTTAGTAGTTTTATTCTTAGTTATTGCTAATAAAGGATTTGTACCTAAAAAGAAATGACACAATTGTTATGTACGATAGAGATAAAATATGGAATACTGAAAAAGGCGAAAAAATCAAATTGAAAGATTTAAGTTCTTCTCACCTTGAGAATATCATATCATACCTTAAAAAGAAAAAGATAAATATGCAAAGCGAATATCTAAAAGCAATAAAACAAGAATTGAGATTAAGAAAATTAAATCATATAGAAAATAACCCTGATTATAAAAAATTATTCTAATGTACGAACACAAAACATTTACAGACAAAGAAATTAAAGAATTGGTTGTTAAAGCCTTTGATGGTAAAATATTTACATCATATCATTGCAAACCTGAAGATATGTTTATGATATTTATGCCTATTATGTTTATCAATTCTCCACCATCAGAACCTTCTAAACCAGATTCTGATGATATTAAAGAACAACGTAAAAATAAATTAAATTATATTAAAGAAAAAGAACATTATGATAATGTAATTCTTTCTAATTGGGAAAAGAATATTCAACCAAAAATTCAAACTTTTTTAGAAGATGTGGGTATGTTATATGAGTCTTATGATAAAGCATTACCAAAAGGTGTAAATGGCTATCCTATATTTACAAGTTGTGGATTTTTGAGTAAAACAGATGCTACAAGGTTTCTTGAAATTTATAACAAATATGGGAAAATACGAAAAGAACTTGATGAAGAATTTTAAAACTGATGAAGAAAAAAATGAAAATAACGGACATAAACGGAAATAAAATTGAATTAATTTTTGATCCATTAATGTATAATAAATTAATAACTCCAAAATATTTACATGACGACAATCTTAATTTTATTAATAATAAGACAACGTGTGTTATGACCCATTTTTGTTTAAATTAAAAAAGTCTCAGATTATTCTGAGACTTTTTTAATTTTTGTAGTTTTAGTTTTCTTAATTTATAACAATTATGTAAGCATTGACATTTATAAATTGGCGCAGAATCACCATAATACATTGCCCAATTAAATTTAAAAAATATTTTTAATCTACGGAATTTAATTTTTTGTGGCGACACTTTTATAACCCCAGAATGGTAAGGATATGTACAAATATGTTTAATAAAAAATTAACACCAAGAGAATAATAACGACAAGCATCACCAACAGAGTTACCTGTTCTTTGCCAAGTGTCACAATAATGTTTTTTCATTCACACTTTTTTATTTGTTCTAATTTATATTTTCTAAGTAACACTCTCAAATACTTTTTGTGAGTTTCGGTACCATAAAAAGAATTGAAAGTTTTTGTACCTAAACATTCACCATTTTCAATATCCCAACAAGTATCATAATAATTAGAATATGCTTGTTTATCCAATTCTCTACGCTCACTAAATTTTAACGTTTTATAATCTTCTAATTCCATATTCTCATAAAGCATCAGCTTGACTAATTTCTAATTTTTCAATTAATTGTTCAAGATTATATTTTTTCATTGCTTCTTTCAAAATAAGAACTTTTTCTCTATCATAAAGATTATTAACAGGAAAATCATTTTCAACATTACCAATTTCATCTTTAATCTCTTTTAATTCAAATTTAGAACATCCTTCAATATATTCAAGAATATCTTCTAATTCAATTTCAACTTCTACTTCCGTATTGACATATTTGATCATTTTTTATTATTGTTTTTTTACAAATAGACTGCTAATGGATTCATTAGTATTCATTTTGTATATTGATTTTGCAAATAAATCTGCAACAGAGATTATTGTAATTTTATCTGACTTATGAACCAATGGAATTGTATCTGTAATAATTAATTCACTCAATTTAGATTTTTCCAATCTTTTATATGCTGGACCAGAAAGAACAGCATGTGTAATACAGGCTCGAACACTTTTAGCACCTTTTTCATCAATTAAAATATTTGCAGCCTTTGTGATTGTACCTGCCGTATCAATAATATCATCAATAAAAATAACATCTTTACCTTCAACATTACCAATCAATTCCATTTTTCCAATAGAATTTGTACCATCACGTTCTTTATACATAAAAATCATTTTACTATTAAAATAATCAGCATAAGGTTTAACTCTTTTACCACCACCTTCATCTGGAGAACCCATAATTAGAGAATCCCCCAAATTTAAACTTTCAATATAATTTCTAAAAATAAATGAACCTTTTAAAGCATCAACTGGGATATTAAAAAAACCTTGAATTTGTTCAGCATGTAAATCCATTGTAATTACTCTTGTTGCACCTACAGTCTGTATAATATCTGCTAGCATTTTTGATGTGATTGGAACTCTTGCTTTATCTTTTCTATCTTGCCTTGCCCAACCATAATAAGGTATGACTGCAACAATTTCTTTTGCTGATGCTCGTTTTGCAGCATCAATCATCTGAAGTAGTTCAAATACACTATCAGACGATGATATAAGGTATCTAAGCAAGTCTCTTGCTTGTTGGTGCCTATCTGATGGTATCAACTCTAAAATCTTATCAACCTCATTATATGAAGAATAAAGAGAAGATATGATAAACACTTTTTCACCTCTTACATTTTCTTCTAATCCATGGCAAAATTCACCATCTGAAAAAACTTTAAAATCACTCTTACTCAAATTTTTACCGTATTGGTATGCAATTTCCTTTGCTAAATACCTTGACTTCGATGTACTAAAAATTTTTACGCCCATAATTTATTTATTTTTATTTTTATATTAAAACTCAATGAAATGGTTTAAACAAACACCACAAATTTATATAAAAAAAAGAACATAAAAAAATTAAATATGATAATGACTGAAAGTATAATAATAATTAATACTTTTCCTAATACAGATGAGAAAATAAAAATGTTGCAAGAACAAATAACACACTTCAAAACAACAAATTACCCAATTCTTATCATTAGTGGTTGTGATATACCTGAACACATATCTTCAAAAGTAGATTATGTTATAATAAATAAAGAAAATGAGATACTAGATAAAAAATTCAATTATAATATTGTAAAATATTGTAAAAAAATGATAATCAAATCACCCTTTTTATATTTTTTAACTACAGACGACTTCGCAGCAACATTTTATACATCAAAAGTAGATAGCACAATAGTTAAAAATATAAAATTATCTTTCAATTTAGCCAAATTATTAGGCTATAAAAACGCATTTTATACAGAAGATGATAATCTATTTAAAGAAAAATCATTTGTTGAAAATAATTTAAAATTAATAAACGACAAATATAAAATTGTTGGTTATTTGACAAATGAAGGTAATAAATATAAAAAAGTTTATACAACATTTTTTTTCTCAAATATTAATTTTCTTCTTGAAAAATTCACTATACCATCAAGCAGGATAGATTGGGAAAAAGAAGAAAACATATCAAAATATTCACTTCACAAAATACTTGAAGGTAGTTTCTATGATATGTTGAAAAATGATTTACACTTATTATATAATATTGAAAATAATGTAATCAAATTAGAAAAATTAGGTGACATAATATTAAATATTAATGATAGAAATAATAATGAAAATTTCACCATCGATAATTTTTATACTGTTCTTAATACAAATAAAAACGAAAAATATTTATTTCTATTTAATAAATTTAAAACACACAACATTTCAATTTTTTTCGATAATGTATTCAAATATAGTAAAGAATTACCTGAAAATGGTTGGCATTTTAATGATATACCAACTGAAACTAAAAAAGTAAAATTGATAATTAATAATAAAATAGAAAAAATAATAGACATTGACGAAAATATCAAATATAATGGTTATATAAATTTTAAATAAATAAAAAATAAAATGTATATGAAAAAATTAAATAACACTTTAGTAACAGAACATATTCAATTAACTTGGAGAAATTGGAATAAAATTTGTAATTTTATACCAAAAGAAAATTTCATAGAAGGTATACATTTAACAACAAATAATACACCTGTTGATTATGAAAGTGATCCGTTCCCTGTTAATCTTGATAAAATTGGACTTAAACTAAATATAAACGATGAAAAAAAATTAGCCATAACTAATGACTATATAATAAAACAAAATGGTAAATTAAAAATAATGTCTGAATTACAATTTGAAAGAAAACAAAAATTAGATGAAATATGTCAAGAAAAAAATTAACAGAAAAACAAAAGAAAAGTAGTATAGGTGTATCTATCGATGAAAACTTATTAGAACTTTTTAATTCCTACCTAAAAGAAAACGATAAAATTCGTTCCAGATATATTGAAAACCTTATCCGTGAAGATATGAAAAATAGAGGATTTGATTCCGAACCAAATTTTTAAAGTTTTTTATAAAATTCCTGTAATTTTCCTGTTTTTAACCTTAAAACTTTTATATATAGTATAAAAGAAAGATACTATTATGAGAAACGGAAAAACTAAAAAAGTTATCAACTTCACTGTAGATAAAAAACTTGATGAACTTATGGAAGAACTATTTGGTAATAAATCCAAATATATCGAATATCTTATACACCAAGATATGAAAAAATATCTTAAAAAAGAAGATTTGAAAGGGATTAAGATATGATTATCACCAAAAATATCAACGTAAAAATTAAAAATAAATCACAATATGAGCATTTCAAAAATATTGGTTACAAAATAAATTATAATGATGAAATTGATGTTCCAATATCAGACTTACCAATCTACTCAACATATAAAATAGATGTGGAGTGTGATTTATGTGGTTTAAAAGCAAATATTCCTTACCAGAAATATACTAAAAACCAACAAAAATATGATATTTATACTTGTCTGAAATGCTCTAGAACATATAAAAACAAAAAAACAAACTTAATACGATACGGTAAAGAAGAACCCACATTTAAAGAAAAATGTTCAAATTATCAAGAAAAAGAAAAGAAAAAACAAGAATACAAAAATGAAGTGAAAAAACAATTATTAGATAACAATTATAAAAATTGCATTTCTTGTGGTAAAGATAAAGAATTAACAGAATTCACAAAAAATGATAGATGTGTTGATGGATATTATAATGTATGTACCAGATGTAGAAATGATAATCGTAACTTATATTATAAAAAAAATCGTGATGTTATGTCTAAAAAACATAACATAAGGAGGAAAAAATATAGAAAAAATAATATAGAAAAAATAAGAAAATCTCAAAGGGATTATTACCATAAAGTTTTTAAACACACACACAAACATAGTTTCATTTGGAGACATATATTAGCATCAGCATTAAAAAGAATGAATCAAAAGAAAACTGACTCTACAATAAAACTATTAAAATATAGTGCAACTGATTTAAAAATACACATAGAAAAATTATTCACAGAAAATATGTCTTGGGATAACTATGGTGAATGGCACATAGATCATATAAAGAGTGTGAGTTTATTTAACAAAAGTACACACCCATCAATAGTAAATGCTTTATCTAATTTAAAACCTATGTGGGCAACTAGCAGGGAAATTAATGGAATTTTTTATGAAGGAAATTTAAACAAAGGTAACAATTTAGAATAAATATAAATAATATTACTCACGTAATATTCAAAAAATAATCATAACATATTGGCAATCAGCTATTTCGGAGGTAAGGCGAAGATATCGACATGGATAGGAGAGTTCTTACCAAAAAATATGAACACATTCGCAGAACCATTTTCTGGAGCAATGGGCGTTTATTTTAATAAAAATTTAAATTATGATCATGTACCATATATCAGATATAATGATTATAATAAACATATGACAAACATATATTCGTGCTTTAAAAATACACACAAAATGGTTAAAGTGATTGAGAATTCACTCAAAAATGGTATGTTGCACACGAAAGCGGACAATCCTGAAGATTTTAAGAAATTTTATAAAGATTTATATTATGATTTTAAAAATAACCCTAATAACACATTTTTAGATGATAATAATTTTGATATTCCTGATTATGAAGTCGCATTAAAATATTCTTTTTTAATTACTTCAGCATTTAATGGTATTTATCCTAAAGCCTGTGGGTTTTCAGGAGTAAATAAACCATCAAAATTGCACCCATTAGGAAATTTAAAAATAAATTCACTTTTAAATAAATTAAAAGATTCTAGATTTAAACACAAATTTGAAAGAATAACTTCATTTGAAAATCTAGATTTTCAAGAATTTATTGAAAAATATGATGAGGAAGATACTTTCTTTTATTTAGATCCACCATATTTTTCTGATGATGATCGTCGAGCAAATTGGTACGGAGTTAAAGATACCTTTGGATTTGAAGCACACGAAAGATTAGCAAAAGTATTAGCAACAACTAGAGCAAAATGGGCGTTATCATATTATGATTACCCTGAATTATCTAAATGGTTTCCAAAAGATAAATATGTATGGGCAAATAAAGAATTTTTCAGAAGTTCTGCAAGTTTCTCAGAAAATAAAAGCATAAAAGGAAACGAATTGCTAATATTTAATTATGATCCTGAAAAAATTAAAAATCAGGAAACTCCAATTAAAATAGAAGAGAAAAAAGAAAAGGAAATTGATGATTTCTGGTTAGAATAATTATGAAATTAGAAAAAACATACATAGATTTTTTTGGTGACGAATGGTATGAACAATTAAAAGATGTTTTATGTTCTGATTATTTTAATAATTTAAGAAAATTTCTATATGAAGAAAAAAAAGCAAAAACAATTTATCCTATCAACATCAAAGTGGCTTTTAGAGCATTTCGTGAAACACCTTTCACAAAAATAAAAGTTGTAATTATAGGACAAGATATATATCACACCCCAAATAGTTTTGATGGTTTAGCGTTTTCCAATGCTAATGTAAAAAATATAAGTCCATCTTTAAGAGCAATTCTCAATGAAGTAAAAAGAGATTGCTATCATAATCAAAATTATAAAATAGATAAAGATTTAACAAGATGGGCTAAACAAGGGGTTTTTTTAATTAATGTTGGTTTAACTGTTGTTAAAGGTCAACCAGGCTCACATTTAAATAAATGGTTACCATTTATGTTTAATGTTATTAAAAAATTAAATGAAAATAAAGAAGGTATTATTTACTTATTATGGGGGAATTTTGCACAAAAATACGAGCAATTTATTGATAAAGAAAAAAATCACATTTTAAAATCTGGACATCCGTCACCATTAAATACAAAAAATCCGTTTGCTGGCTGTTCACATTTTTCTGAAGTTAATAAATTATTAAAAAATAAAATAGTATGGTAAATGAAAAAAGAAGATATAAAATATCCAATTAATAATGTATTTGATGAAACTTATACTGAAATTTTAGAATGGAAAGAATATGAAAGATTTTTTGAAGTTCAAAATGGTGACATCATTATAGATATTGGGGCAAATATAGGTTTATTCTCATTATCAGTTGAACATAAATATTCAAAATGTTATGTTATCGAACCAGATCCTAACAATTTTACCTGTTTAAAAGAAAATCTATCTAATAGTATAGATAAAACAATATTTATAAATGAGGGTATTAGTAATAAAAACACTATGTCTGTTATGACAGATAATTCTGGTAATGGTATGATAGTTGGGAAAAATCTAATTGTACCTGAAAATACTATTTCTTCTATTGTAAATAGAAGTTTTAGAAATTTTATGGAAAATTTTAAAATTGATCATGTTGATTTTCTAAAAATAGATTGTGAAGGTTGTGAATATTTCGTATTTGTAGAAGATAATATAGATTTGCTTGAAAAAATCAACTCTATTACAGGCGAAATTCATATTGCAGATGAATTTATTGTCGGTCCTGATAATACTCAAATAAGTAAAGAATATGTTATAAAAACATTAGATTTATTAGAAGAAAATTTTGATATTATTTATACATCTATTGATGGGGGTATTATTCCTAATGTTAGAGATAGATTAGATTATTATGATCAATTTTTAATATATGGCACTAATAAAAATATAAAAAATAAATTAATAGTAGAATATTTAGATGGATATGTAAAAGTAGAATCAGAAAAATTTGATGTTGATAATCCACAATTATTAAATTTTTTAAATACTAAAACAGATACAAATATTTATTCTGCTGAAATAACTAACACAGGACAATGGTCAAAAACTTCAATAAAAACAGAAGAATGTAAAGTTATATTAGGAGATTATAGTGTAACGGTATCAGAGGAATTTCCAAAAAAAATAATTGCTTATTAATGAATAATGAGGATTTTATCACAATAAAAAAATTAAACACAACTGACATTTCAAGTGATATGATAAAGGTAGCTTTTTTAGATTGGGAAAAAGGAACGCAATCTACACTATCATCCCAATATCCACAAACATCAAAATTAAAATTGAAAGAGAAAACAATAAAAATTGATAAAGACTATAACAAAAACCTCATACTTAAGGAATTTATAGAAAAAGTAATTGAAATTAGTGAACCAGAAACTTATAATGAAAAAGTTTATGAATATAAAACTGTTAGAGAAATAAATAGTGTAAAAGAACACAAACAACTTTTATCAAAAATGATAAATTGTAGCACTTATATTGCGACAAATGGTAGAATCGGTCCAGCACATTTCATTTTAATACCACATAAATATTATCAAAAACTTTCAGATTTGATTATTGATGGTAAAATAGGTGGAATGAAAATTATTCCAACAAATTTATTAAATGATAAAATGATTTTTGGAAGAAAAAATGACGAAACTCAACCAGGTATATTTCTATTTTTAGATGAAAAAATAAATAAATATAATTTAAATAGTGTTGGGGATTTTGCACAAAATCAATATCATATTTTAAAAATAACTTATTTACAAGATGAAAGAAAAAAGAAATTAGATCAAATTGAAAACAGATAAAATATTTAACACTTGGTTAAAAGATAATAAAATATATATCACATCAAATTATAGTTTTAATGAAAAACTAATTGTTAAATTTAAAGAAAAATATACAGGATTATCAATATACAAAACTGAAACAGAATTTGTTAAAGGTGTAGAATTTTGGTATAAAATTGGACCAAGATTTGAAATAATAAATGGATTGTACATAGAAATTTATAATGGTGAAAATTTATTACACAAAGAAGGATATAACTTTGGTGAAAACATAAAAATAAAATTAAACGAACAAATACATTACGATAAGAATGATACAAATTCTTGGGCGCCATTCTTTGAAGTTTTTATTAAAAACTCATATGAAAGTGATTTAGTTAAATTAGATAAAGATGATATTGTTGTTGATTTAGGTGCAAACATTGGAATGTTTACAATCTTTGCATCAAATAAAGTTAAAAAAATATATTCAGTTGAACCACTTCCAGAAACATTTAATAATTTAGAAAAAAATGTACAACATTTTGATAATGTTACAACATTAAATAAAGCAATTTATAGTAAAGGTGGTAATATAGAATTTAATAAAAATGAGGTGTCAGGCGCATCATCAATTTTTAATAAACAAATTAATTTTGAAACAGTAACAATAGAAGCAATAACATTTGATGATTTTTTAAAAAAATACAATCTTGATAAAATTAACTATTTGAAAGTTGATATAGAAGGTGCAGAATTTGATTTATTTGAAAATATGAATGAAGATTATCTTCAAAACAATATTGATAAAATTTTTATGGAAGTACACCTAATGAATAACTTTAAATTAGATGATATTTTAAATAAAATAGGAAAACATTTCCATTATAATATAGAAAGTGAAGGTGTGGATAGAAAAGGAATCAAATTATATACCATTTCTTGTCTAAATAAAAATAAAATAATAATATGAGAGATTTAGACTGGGGAAATTTATCACAAAAAGAAATTTTGTTTTTTCAAAATGAAAGCATCACAAGTTATAATAGAATATTTGATGTTGAAGAAAATGATGTTGTTGTTGACATAGGTGCATTTGTTGGTAGTTTTACTCACAACATAATAGATAAAAATCCAGAACATGTTTGGGTTATGGAACCTGTAGAAGAACATTTTAGAACACTTTATAAAAATTTGAAACATTATCAAGTATCATTTACTAGAGCCGCAATTACTGATAAAAATGAAATTGATGTCGAATGGGCAGGTATTAAAGGAAAAGCAAAAGGTATCAAATTTAAAGATTTTATAGAAAATAATTGTATAGATAAAATTGATTTTTTTAAATGTGATTGTGAAGGTGGCGAATATGAAATATTCACTATAGAAAATTTGAATTTCTTAAAAAACATACCAAAAATAGTATGTGAATTTCATTTAATAAATGAACAAAAAGAACAATTTCGTTATTTTAGAGATAATATTTTATCAAATTTTAATAAATATCATGTTTATTCGGTAGATGGTGTAGATATTAAATGGGATATTTTTAATGAACATTTTATTGAATATTACTTTAATGTATTGTTTCATTTTGATAACAGATGATGAAAGCAAAAATAATAAATAATAAATGAGTAATCTTAAAAAACATTTTGAATATGAGTTAAATTTGATTAAAAAAAATCTTCATCCAGAAGAAGGCGGGCTAATAATAGAAGATTTTATCGATAATATAAGAGATATAATTGAAACATTTAGTAAACAAGGACATTCTGGTGGATCTGCTCCATGTTATGCATCAACAATATCAGACACTATTAAAAAAACATTAAATTTTGAACCATTAAGCCCTATAATGGGTACTGATGATGAATGGACAAATGATATTGATCCACAAACATTTCAAAATAAAAGATGTTCTGCGATATTCAAAAATAATATGTTATATCCTACTAAAAATAGAAATTCAAATAAACCTTATTATATAGATGCAATTATTTGGCAAGGAAAAGAAGATTGGGACACATTTACTGGTAAAATAGAAGATGTTGCAAGTTGGCAATACATAAAAAAATTTCCATTCACACCTAAAAGGTTTTATATTGATGTTATATATGAAAAATATGATATCAATAAACACGGCACAAATGTAGGGTGTACAACTAAAGATGATGAAGACTACGTTACTATAATAAAAGATAGAAATCAATTAAAAGAGGTAGAAAAGTATTATGATATGTTAGAACAATTAAAAGAACTTAATCCTGGGAAATATTATAAAATTACAAGGAAAGAAAAAATAATAGAAATAAATGCAAATAAAGATAGTAAATAAAACAGAATTCGAATTACCAAAATACGAAACTGCTGGTTCAGCAGGTATGGATTTAAGAGCAAATCTTAAACCTGAAAAACCAAAAAATATAAAAGATATAGATCCTTACAATGAAGAAGATTGGGATGAAGCCGATACAATTGTATTAAACCCTAAAACACAATATTTAGTACCTACAGGTATTTTTATCGCATTACCAGATCCTATAATTGAAACATTATCAGGTGAAGGATGGGGATATGAAGCACAAATTAGACCAAGAAGTGGATTAGCTGCAAAACATGGAATCACAATAGTAAATTCCCCAGGAACTATTGATTGTTTTTCAAAAAACTCAACTATAAAAACTATTAATGGGGAAATGAAAATTGAGGATATAAAAATAAGTGATATTATATTATCATCAAACGAAGATACTTTAGAAATAGAAAAAGATACAATCGATGCAATTGGATTTATGTCAACAGGATTAAAATAATATCAAAATATGAAATGGTTTAAAAAAAAGAAAAAAAAGAAAAAATTAACCTTAGATTATATTGAAAATAAATATAATCTAAAACTAACTTATCCTACACAATCATTAGATATTAAGACAGAAGATTTTGATGTCGATTTTTATGATGAATTAAAATCCTTTGGGTGCAGTGATATAATGTTTGATAGAACATGGTTACATAGAGATTGTTGGGGTGGACCTCAATATGAAACAAATTTTAAAACTGGCAAATTTAAACAAACAAGTAAAGGTAGATGTCATAAATGTGAATTCTATCCAATCAAAAAAAAATATGATGATGAACATAACACAAAAGGTATTGAAACAGATCTCATAAAAGCAGTGCATTTTATACACCAGGATTAAAATAATATCAAAATATGAAAGAATATTTAGAATTCAAAGAGAATTATGAATCCAAAAAAAATAAAAATTAACGCTAAATGTACATCAGAAATGATTGATGATTTAAAAAATCATCATGGGTTTAAAAATAAAACAAATATAGATATGCTACATTATGAATATACTGCAAATGATAAAAGAGAAATTGAACTTATAAAAGAACTTACGGAAATAGATTATGAATATGGTAATCATATTATTTATTCTATAACTAAAAAACAACTTAGAAAATTCAAATTAGGATCAATTGATGGGATACGAGAATATGTTAGAATGAAAAAAATTATTTTTAATTCAAAAATAGTTCAAAATGTTCAAAGGATTTTAGAATTAAAATTGTCAAAAGAAATAAGTGAGTCAATCACCAATAGCGTGTTGGAGAATAAAGAAATATTAAAAGATATCATACATTTAGAAGATAAATCAAATTTAAAATCATGGAAATCTAAATAATTATTTTTTATCCGTAACATAAAGTACGTATAATCCATTATCTTTTTCAACAACTTCTCCACCATGTATTTGTTTCATATTATAAATATCTGTCTTTGAATAAGAAGATAATTCTATACCACCTGCTACTTGTGTAACATTAACATTAGCATAATCATTTCCAGCAAATTGTGGCTCAATATCACCAATAGATTCTTTAATAGTGATAGATTCTAAAAATTTAGAGTGTTTTATACTATCAATAAAAACTTTACCAGGCATTAATTTATCTGTTGCTCGAATAAAACATCTAATAAAATTATCATAATTACCATTATCATCTTGGTAATCAAATTTTAATTCCCACGCATCGTCCTGCAAATACGCAAGGCCAATTGTTCTAATTTCAACAACATTTCCACCATCAAAATAATTTCGAATATCTTCTTCATCACAATTAAAATCAAACCTATCATCCCATTCTGTCATATCAATCAGAACATATTCTCCTTTTGTTGCATATTCTGGGGTATTTATATCTAAATAACTAAATATATCATCAGGTAAAAATTTTTCAACTTCTTTAGAATATTCTTCTTCACCCCAATCATTTAATTCATTTATAAATCCTTTAAAATCTTTTATTTTGCTCATTTTATGTGTATTATTTTTTTCTTCTATTACTTGCACTTGAGAATCCTGAACTCTTACTGGATCGATTGTGGGTGCTTGTAATTCTTCTTGTTCTTTTTCACCTTCAACATATTCTTTCACTTTTGACGATATTTCACAATCTATAAATTTTCCACCTTTAATTTCACCTCCTAATATTTTACCTTTAACAAAGATACCATTATATATTATACCTGCTTTGAATGTACCATCTTTCCATTTACCATTATACCATACACCACCTTCCCAAGTACCATATTTCCATTCACCATCACGAAAAACGCCAAATTCCCAACTACCATTATACCAGATACCAGCATTCCAAACTAATGTATCTTTTAATATTTCTAAACGAGCATTTTCAATTTCCGCATTTACTAACCATTTGAAACCATTTTCAATTAAAATTTCATCAATTTTCCATTGCTCAGTATATGTTTTAGTATCATATTTAAGTTCGTTATATCTCATTCTTTTGAATTTAATTTATTACTTGCCCTAATCATCACTCTTCTTGCAAAAGATATATTTTGTGGATAATCATCACCTAAAAAATCTAATATCCAATTTCCACCTTCGGCTCTACCTGCTTTTATTTCTTCTGCAATTTTTTCTACTGCTTCGTCAAATTTTGGATGTTCATCCCAAACTCCTATTGATTCATATAATTTTACATGCTTCATTATAAATTATATTTTTTAATTGTATTATTAAATCTATCTTTTAAAACTTTTTTAATAGCAGTTTTTAATCTCAACGGTTGTCTTTTTTTGCTCGTTTAAAAGTTTAATCTTTTCAGCAATAGAATCATTCAAACCTTCTAATTTCAAATACTCTTCGTAAGTCAAAAAATACTCACCCATTGATTCTGTCGTTCTATATAATTTACCTTCATCTTTATCTAACTTAAATGGTCTAAAACCTTCAAAATCTTTGATTTTGCCATGTATTTTATCTAATTTAATAAAAGTTTCCTCAAATACCTTCACATGCTTCATTAGTTAATATATATTTTTCCATTCTCTTCAAAAACATCTTTATGATCAAAATTTTCACAAATTTTAGTTATTTCCTCCCCCGCTAATGGCGAATTATCCCAAAATCCAGTACCATGACCATTTCTTGTAAGCCAAAAATCATGACCAACAGAAGAATACCCCATTTGAGATACAAGTTCATCTAATAAATCATTTTCATCAAGTTCATCTAAAAATTTATCTATATCATCTCTGGCTTGTTCTGTTGATAAAGAATCTATATCACTAATAGAATATTCTTCTAATTCTTCAATCCAAAGAGCACATTCTAAATATCCTTGTAAAGTCTGATAAACTTCATCTTCATTATCACTAAAATCCTCATATAATTTAACATTTTTCATTTATTGATATAATTTTTCACTTATATATAAAAATATAATTTCAATTTTTGATAGAACCACATTACTATAATATATAAATTTATAAACTTTTATTTAGAATCGTTTTATATTAAAAAAAGAATACAAAGTATAATGGCTAATATTTATATAAATAAACAAACTGGTGAAAAAGTTAAAATAATAAATGAAGAAACTTCTTTTTATACGTTAGATGATGGTGTAAAAATTAAAAAAGAAACTTTCTCTAAAAGATATGAACAAAGTGACGAAATAGATGTTAAGGAATTTCTAAATCCTTCAGCACTTGAAAATTTAGCAAATCAAATAAAAAATGTTGATACTGATAAAGTTGTTAATGAGCCCAAACATTCTACACGAATAAAAATGAAACCTCCAACTATTTTAGCTGATAATTCAAGAGATCAAATTAATCCAGTTGATAATACAAGTGAAGGAATTCAAATTAGTGAATCAAAAAGACAACAAATGATAAATGAATATAATATGAAAAAAGAATTAGGTGATAAAGATGCTAGACCACCATTATTTATAGAAAATAAACCAGCACAAGATGAAGGTTATATTGAATATGAAATGCCAAAAGAAGGTGAAGGTAAAATAAGACAAACATCTCAAATCAATCATCCATCTAACACTTCTCAACCACAAATAGATCCTTTACAAATGATGTTCAAAATGTTTAAAAATAATTATGATATAAAACTTACATTTGAAGTTGACGAAAAAATTGCAAATCCAGCATTTATTGAAATGGTAATGGAAAACGTTGAAGGTGATGCTATCGAATATTATACTAAAAAAATACTCGACAAAATACTCAAAAATCCATTAAAACTAAAAAAAGACATATATAACCAATTAGAATTAGAAATATATGGAGAAGAATATATTGAAAACAAGAAAAAACAAAAGGAAAAAGAGAAAAAAATCATACCTAAAGTTGACACAGATGAAGATAAATTGACACCTGAAGTTGATCCAAAAGAAAAAAAATAAAATGGAAAAACTAAAAGTAGGAGACAAATTATTATGTAAGGATGATTATTATAATTATAATTATTGTGGTTGTTTGTTTAATGGTATGGTCACACCAGGCGATGTAACTTTTGAAAACAAAAATGAACTAAATTCATATAAATTATTACCAAGTCAAAGTTATTATTTTAAGGATTATATTAAAAATAACTGGTATAACGTAAACGATATTGTGATTATTAAAAAACAAACCTTATATAGAATTGATAATGAGTTCATAAAAGAAACAACATATGAGAGTAGTTTAAATGATATTGATCATATTGAAAAATATTTTTATACCAAAAAAGAGAAAAAAGAAAAAGAATAAAATGGAAAAATTAAAAGAATTAAAGAAAAAATACAACAATCTTAATGTTAATAGATTGAAAATATGTGGATATCTATCAGATTATGAAATAGATAAATCTATAGATAATGATGATTTTAATTTTATTGCAAATACTCTTATTAATTATTTCGAAAATAAAGATATTGGTTATTTATTAACAAAATTTAAAGAAAGTAAATTAGAAGAAAAAATCGATGATGTTGATTTTTCTATCGAAGAATGGAATAAAATACAAGATGAAATTAAAGAAGAAATAGATAAAATAAAAAAAGAAAATCCAGATATCAAAAATCTAAATAAAGATGATTATATTCAAGAAATGATTAAAAAGAGAAAAGCAGAATGAAATTAGATCAAACATATATTAATGAAGCAATACGAATAAGACAAAAATATGTTGTTTCAATTAAAAATATTCTCAAAGAAGAAGATATTTTAAAACAAAAAAAATCAGATATTTATAATATCAGAGATGGAATGGAGAATATTGTTGAAAGTGATATACATGATATAACGAAAAGACTCAAATTAAATAAAGAACTAAATAAAATTGAAAGAATTATAAAAACTATTCAAGATAAGATAAGACCACATTATGAAAATATAGAACAAGTAAGAAAAGATGCAGATAAACTTTATTCATCAATAAAAGAAAAATACCCTAATATTACTGAAGATGACATTAAAAAACAAATTACCCCATATATCCAATTTAAATAAACGGAAAATAATGTCAATTTTCCAACATACAAAAAATATTGTAATTGACAATGGGTTTAGCAAAAGTTGGCGATACAAAGGATGTATTAGATGTAATTGTATCCTTTACAAAAACCCTTCTCCTCCAATATGGACATTTGAAAATACTACCAAACTTGATGAAAAAGACAAACATTTAAATTCTGATATTTTGTAAAAATTGTTGAGATGAACTAACAGTTCAAAAAAGAATAGATAGTTATATATCAGATATGAACAAATATCAAGATGTTATATTCACAATCAAAAGTATTTGCAGGCAATTTAATAAGCCCAACAAAATATATAAGAAAACTAAAATTAGAACAATTATCAAAAAATAGAAAAACTTTATAATTTTATTGTTATATATAACATAGTTCTTTGAATTATGGGGGTGTATTTGGTATTTGACAGTAGATGTAATAAGAAAACTGGCAAGTATCGCTTTATCTAATATGCGATTAATAAATTATAAGGTAAATTTTTAAATGGCGAAACACATACGCATATAATTAACACTAACTCAATCTTCACAGTTGCTGGAACTGCCGTAGATTCAGGTGTTAAAATTGCAGCCTAAGCAAAACCAGAAAGTCTTATCACTAACATATCTTTAAGACTGTAAAGAAAAGATGAGTTATTAGATTTTTCAATTACTAATTAAAAATTGAATATTTTTGTTTGTTAAGAAAAAATAAACTACACTTGTAGAAGGCTATCGAAAAGTCTATATGGACAGGGGTTCAAATCCCCTCACCTCCTCATTATCAAGGAGTTATATATTTAACTCCTTAATTTTTTAATAAATCTAACTGGGGTTGTTTATAATGAAAGTTATAAATGGAGATTGCAGGGCGAAATAGCTATAAAGCTATATGGCGGAGGAGAATAACCTAACCGTGGCACATCAAGTGAAAAGTTTCAATTTGAAATTAAGTAATGCACAACCCACCCTGAAGTACTTGATAACCCAATTTACCATTTCTTATTTTAGAAATGGTTTTTTATTTTTATCACTTTTCTATTTTAATATATAAAAGAAAATAATTAAACACAATGGCATATTTCACATTAAGTGGTATAACAGGTTGTATAACCTCAGGAGAAACAAGTATAATTTACGATCAACAATTTAATGATGGGGCAATTGAAACTTATTATAAACAAGATTATTATGTAAATACAATTTTAATTAATTATGGTGTTGTTTGTGTATTTGGCACTAAATCATACCCTTTTAAGTTTCGTAATACTACAGACAGAAATACGTTTTATGACTCATTACCATAAATAAAAAAATAAAATATTTAAAATGAAAAGATTTTCAGAAATAAAAGAATCAAAAAAGGTAAAAACAAACGATACTATTAAAAACGAAATAATTGATATATTAGAAGACCTTAATATTAAAGTATCTGGGGAAGAAACTGAAAAAATATCCAATGTTGATATTAATATTCAAGGTAAAGAACAAATTGTTGAAAAATTAAAATTCTTGATTGATGATATTAGAATTCAAGAAAGAAAAAATACTCTAAATATTGTTAAAGCAAATTCTTACAAAAATTTTAATATGAAATGGTTAAATGAACAAATTGAAGGATTAGAAAAAATTAAAATAGGTTCTAAATTTATTTTAAACGAAAAACTTAGTGATACTCAATTAGGTGATAATTATCGTGCGGCATTATGCCAATATTTTGTAAATAATTTAAATGGGCAAAAAATTAACGGATGGGAATTTAATTTTGACACAAATGTTAATATTTTTGATTTTGAAAACAAAGAATTAGGTTTGAGTATGAAAGCGACACCATTTTGGGAAAATCCTGATAAAGTTGTAATAGAAGTACATTCTCTAGATAATCAAGATGGGGAACCATTACATAAGAAAACTGAAAATTTCAATATAGAAGAATTATTATTCCAAAAATATAAAGAAATTTTAGAAGATTTTTTAAATTCAGCACATGAATGGGCACCCAATAAATTTGGTTTATAATTTAAAAATATATTCACAAAAAAAAGACTCAATTGAGTCTTTTTTTTTATTTAATTTTAATGCTAATCTTTTTATCCTTTGGCATTGTTTCCTTTTTAGGAAAAATAACATTTAAAATACCAGCTTCCATAGAAGCATCTATTTTTTTAGCATTAACATCTTCAGGAACATTAAATGAACGACTAAATGAACTCTTTATAAATTCTTTTCTGTAAAAATCCTTTTCTTCATCCGATTTCTCAAATTCTGAAGAAATTGTTAAAATATCATCATCTATATTAATTTCAATATCATCCTTTTTAAATCCTGGAACAGACATTTGAACAATATACTCATTATTATTATCGATAATGTTGGTTCTACCTACATTTTTATTTTCAGCCATAAATATATTTGGTGTAGTTTTTAAAAAATCCCCACCAAAAAATGAATTTGCGAAAAAATCAAATGGACTTTCATTTCTCTTTATTAATTTCATAATTTTATTATTATTTTTTATTTTCTACTAATCTATTATCAAAATCTATACCAATTTAGAATCATTCTAAATTAACGCCTTTCTGTCATATGTATTAAAATATGTATGTCACAATGTCATATATAATTTTTAATGTTTTGATTTTAATATATAATAAATATGAAGTTTTTGTTAGAATATGAACTACCCTACACTAAAGGTGTAGTAGTTTCTACGTCACAAGCACGAACCATCCACTTTGAGTGACGCTGGGTTGGTTCCTCAACCCAAAATAGTCAAATTGATATATTTTAATTTAATATATAATAGAGATATTAAAATATCAATATATTTTTGATTTTGAATATGAACTAGAAGATATTATTAAAAAAATAATAAATATATAGATAAACAATGAAACATTTAAAATTATATGAAGGATTTGAAAAATTCAAAAAAGGAGAATATGTTTGGGTATCCAGCGACTATTATAAAATAGAAAATGTGCCTTGTATTATAGACGCTAAAGTCGATGAAGATTTATATATTGTAACAACATTGGATAATACAATAATAGATGGTGAAATTAATAGTGATGAATTAACAAAAATGACAGATGTTGAAGAAGCATCATTTAAATATAATTTATGAAACATTTAAAATTATTTGAAAAATTTGAAAGTGATGTTATCACTATAGTTATTGATGGTAAAGAATTAACATTCACTATATTATCAAGTAACAAGAAAGTATATTTGATGAAAGGTGAAGATATATATCAAAGATTAGATATTCAAATACCAGATAGTGATGAATTAGAAATTGATGAATTTTTTATGGCTCCTGATGTAAAACTAAATATTGTAGAAGAATTAAAAAATCAAAGGTTTATACAAAAATTAGAAAAAGAATCCGTTGCTGGTGATAAAAAAGTAACAGCATATAAATTATGAAATATACTTAAAGCCACAAATAAATAACTTATGATAACACAATTTAAAATATATGAAAATTTTATAAAAAAGGCTTGGAACAAATTAGTTGAACCAAAAAGTGATAAATGGACAAATGAAGAAAGATCAGAATTAAATAAATATAATTTTATATTTACAGATAATATAGCAATATACCAATCACAATATACTGACTTAAAAGTTATTGTGAGAATAGTTTTTATAAAAACTGTGTTTGGTAAGACGGATTCACCATTTAGAAAATTATTTAGTTTACAATTGTCTGATTCTGATACTGGTAAAAAATATAAAGATTTCAATAAAATAGTGAAATTATTAAAAGAAATAATACCAAAAGAAGAACTAATTGCAAAAAAATATAACTTATGATAAAGACGTTTGAACAACATATAGATAAACAACCAAAAAAAGGAAATTGAATAATTGATGTTGATGGTTCTTTAGGTGTAATTGATGATGTATCATCAAAGGTTATATATCTGAAAAAATTTTATAGTCTATACAATTCTTATCTTGTGAGTTATGGTAATGATAATTCTTGGGTGTTGAAATTAAAACTTAAAACTATGCAAAGTTGGAAAGATATTTCAACGATTAAACATTATGGTACCAAAAAAGAAATGGAAATATTATTCCACGCAAAAAAATATAACTTATGATAACAAAATTTAAAATATATGAAACGAATTCCGAAAATTTTCTAACATATGAAAAAGAAGAACCTACCAAATTAAAAGGAAAATTTAAAAATGTAAATTATAAAATACTTCATCAAGATTGGAAAGAAAAACCAATGACACTTGTAACAGATTTTAAAATATATAAAATTGAAGGAAACTATGTTGAAGTTATTGGAAAAGGTTATGAATATAAAAGTTTAACCGACTTTAATAACAAAGATAAAAAAGGTTGGGTACCTTTTAATGATTATAAAACTAAAAAAGTTAAAAAATTTACTAAAAAAGCAGTTCAAGATGGAAATAAACGAATAAAAGTGTATGATAACAAAATTTAAAATATATCTAAATGAAAATATTGATACTAAAATTGAAGATGTTCGATGTAATAATTGTTGGTGGCACGGCTACAATGATGATGACGGTGATACTACATTTTTAGTGGATGATGATGAGAATGAAGTGTAATTGTGGTGTGACAGGTATGTTAATGGACGCAAGCCCAATAGATCTTAAAAGATATCCTGATTTTCCTGACTATGTAAAAAATAATAAACCTACTTTACAGCAAATAAATATAATTTATGATAACACAATTTAAAATATTTGAAAGATTAAAGTTATATTCATCAAATTTTGACAAATATATAATGCCTAATACACCAGGTTGATATGTACAATATAAAACTCATTCTTTTGATACAGAATTTATTAAAGTAGATAGAGAACCACAAAATATAAAAGACGCATTTAATATTCTTGATGATATTTTAGACGACTTCTTTACTGTTAGATTTTATATGCATATTTCACAAGAAGAAATAGAACAATATAATTTAGAAAAAGAAACAGATAAATATAACTTATGATAATTCAATTTAAAATATTTGAAACAAAAGGACTCTTTTGATAATGTTAAAATAGGTGATTATATTAAATATTCTAACTACTTCAAATATAATGGTAAAAATGACAAAACCATCTCTGTTGGTCAAATCATCGACATATACGAAGAGTCATCATATATTAAAATAAAACAAATTTTTTATAATCGAGAATCCATATAACAACTTCAACTGGGTTGAAGAAGGTGGTTCAGAATTGCATATGAATAAAAGTGAATTTGAAAATAAATGTAAATACATATCACCAAAAGAATTAGAAAATATCAAATTGGTAATAATGACAAAAAAATACAATTTATAATTTAAAGAAAATTCTTAAAATCTCTAAACTTACTTAAAAAATTTTCAGCCGAAATAGGATATTTGTTCGGTTCTCTTAATTTTATTATTTTAGTATCAAAGGGATTAACCTCATTATTTGTAATTAAATTATTCATCAATAGTAACGTTTGTGATTTTAACCTATTTTTAATATATTCTACAACCTCATCATCACTATTTGACATTAATTGTTGGAAGTAATCTTGCATTGAATTTACTGATAAAAAATTTTGTTTTACATCATCATAAAAATACACTCTATTATAAGAATCTTTCTTCATTGGAATAAATTTATTATCTTCAATCTCCAATCCTATCAAATGTTCCAATAACACTTTATTTTTATCATAAGCAACTTTATCTGTTGACCCGATATATCTTAATCTATCTTCTACAAAATATATTTTACTTATTTCAAATCCATACTCTTCTAATTTAACTCTCAATTTATTTAATAGTTCTGCATGTTTACTTCTATCAGTTCTTGCTGTTAGTAAACCAAGTTCGATATTTGTACCAATTAAATGTTTTATGTTATTAAGTAAAAATAAAACTTCTTTCTTATTTAAAATATCTTCATCAAAATATTCAGCATAT
>Ga0307992_1000293_pt1 | contig 32302 bp, 23 predicted proteins | sample EllFjometagen133_FD_203162 | JGI IMG/M metagenome (GOLD analysis project Ga0307992, IMG submission 203162) | Marine microbial communities from Ellis Fjord, Antarctic Ocean - #133 | ecosystem: Environmental > Aquatic > Marine > Unclassified | place: Southern Ocean | collected 2014-10-08
TTTTTGAATCTTTCATAATCTTTGATAAATATTTTAAGAAGAATAGCCCTAAATAGTATTTCTTCTGCTATAACTTGGAGAGGTGTAAGAATTAAAGTAAAAGGAATAAGTATTAGTCTTTGAATATTATTATTTTTTATAAATTCAAGATCATAGAATTTTAGAAAGTATCCCATAGTAATAACTACAGTAAAGAAACAAATAGAGAATATGAAAATCTTTTTAAAAAGTTGAAAATCAAAAGTCCCTTTGTTATTTATTAGTTTACTCAACTTAATATTATTGATATATTTAAAGCAGAAATAAAAGCCTAGCCAAATACTAATAAAAGGTATATTGGCTCCAATATATTGATATAACTCACCTTTCATAAAGGCATTATTACCATTAATACGATATAAAAGTTTTGCATATATATTTATCAATGAAGAACCTAATAATATCCAAAATAGAATGATTAAAATAAATGAGGTAATCCATAGCACTCTATTATTTTTGATTTGTTTCATAGTGTTCCTTTTGTATATGATATCTCAGTTTATAAATAATTAGAAGGTTATTCAATTTATAAATTGATCTATGTGTTGTATAATAATATCATTGGTTTTATTTAAAAAGTAGGAAAATAGAAGATGAATAAACAAATTGTTTTTGAAGAGCTAAATAAAGGTAGGATTTGTGTATTCCACAATGAAGTTGTCGCTAGAAATTACGCCATTGAATATGCCTACAAATATGGAGTTATTGAAGCTAATAAAGCCATTTCATATGATACTTTTCGAGAATATTTTTTACCAAATCATGAAAATTTAATCCAGGTTAATGACCAAATAAGAGAATTTTTTATAATAGATTTTTTAGAAAATAATCATTTAAGGTATTTGATTAGTAATGAATACCCAGAATCCTTAAGTAGATTTACCTCCTATTTAATTAATATTTTGAAACAACTTAAAAATGCCTTAGCAAGTGAAGTTTTTGAAACTCTAGAAACTGAGTTTAAAGATGATGTTACTTTATTATATACTCATTATTGTAAGTTTCTAAGTGATCACAATCTTTTTGAACCAAGCTATGAAGAGCCTTCTCTCTCTTTTGCGCCAAAAGAAGTATTTGAAAACGAATATTCTATAATTGCAGCTGATACCAAAGCTGGATGTAAGAAATTTTTTAGAAAATTAAATAATCCTAAATTTATAAAATTGATTAACATTGAAGACTTGGATGAAAGCGCTGAAAGTTATATTTCAAATAGCAATTTATTATCTTTTACCAATTCTGATGAATTACAAAATACATTATTTAGACAAGTCAAAAAACTATTAGATGGAAATATATTAGCTAGAGATATAGCAATAACTTTATGTGATTTTGATAATGATATACAAGATATTGAATTAGGGGCTAAAAAATATAATATTCCTATTTCAAAATCCAAAGGTTATAGTTTAAATAAATATCCAGGTGGTAAGTATTTAATATATTTATCAAATTTATATGATAATAACTTTGCCCTCGATGATATGAAGAGTTTTTTTCTAGAAAGATCTTTTCCTTTTGAGGATATGAGTTTTAATAGACGTTTAATAAGATTTGCAATTGATGCTAATATTGATCATGGTAGCAATAGATACGAAGCTGACTATTGGTTAAATAGACTTAAAAAAGATACTACTTTATATAATTTTTATAAGAAATTTAAAAATTTAATCATAAAAATTAATAATGTTTCTACTATCTCTGAGTTACAAATGTTATTACATAGTTTAGAGAACCTACTATTAAAAAAAGATATAGGTTGGATAGATACTAAAGGTGAAGCAAGTTACAGGTTCGCAATTGATAAAATTGAAACTATAAATAGTGCAATGAAAATTTGTGGATTTACCTCTTTAAAACAAATATTTAAGCAATTTATTAAATTATTAGAAAATGAAAATTATGTTGAGCAAGGTAAAAGAGATGGGATTAGAATTTTTGAATACCCTTTGTCTGCTTCAATAGATATTCCTTATCATTTTATTGTAGATATAAATAATAAAACTAGTGAATTAGTAGATAAACCATTGTCGCTTTTACCCCCCTCTGTTGAAGATCTAGAATTAAGAGAAGAAGAAGACTTAACAAATTTTGTAATTAAAGATTATTGTTTAAATAGTGGCACATCCTATTTATTGTTTGGTGAAAAAACCTATGATGGTGCACAGCTAGCTCCTCCCTTTTTTATGGAAACAAATAAAATAATAAAATCTCCTTTTACTTGTGATTATAAACCATACATGGATGAACTTGAATTGTGGGATTCTACAATAAAAAGTGCAAACTTAACTTCATATCAGAGCAAAACCATGGATAAAGCTATGAAAAATATATTATCTTTTTCAGCTTCTGGATATGTAGATACCCCTATTGAGCACCTTGTAAATGATGCTATCTCTGATAAAATCAAAGATACGGATGGGCTATTAAATTTCTCAGCAACAAGTATTAATTTATTTCAAAAATGCCCCTATGCTTTTGCTTTAAAGTATTTGTTTGATGTAAGAAAAAAAGACTATAATGTTGTTCAATATGCTTATGATCAGATTGGAACAATTGTGCATAAAGTTTTTGAATTATTTTTTAAAAAAGTAATGAGTGAAGATTCTCAATTTTATAGCGCAAACAAGGAGAAGTATATAATTTGGCTAAATGAAATAAGGGACTCAGAGTTTAAACAATACTTTGAAAGTGAACTTTCCCCTCCAATTTCAACTCAAATTTATATCGTTGATAAATATAAAAACATGGCGACAGAATTTATAAACATAGAGATAAAGAAATTTAACACTTGTCAGTCTATAGAAATGGAAGAATCTTATAAATCTAATGAACAAATCCAAATAAATGATAAAGATTATTTTTATTCACTAAATGGTAAAATAGATAGAGTTGTAAATATAGGTGAGAAAGATTATGCCATTGTAGATTATAAAACGGGTAGCCCTTCAATTGGATCCACTTGGCATAAAAAAGCATATGAAAATAAAAGAGAAGATTTTCCTGATTATCAATTTCCTTGTTATAAAAAATTGTTAGAAAAAAAGGGTATGAATGTTGCTAATGCAACTTACTATTCAGTAGCTAAGGGCTCATATCTTGATATGTGGAAAGACGGTTTTCCAATTGAGTTAAGTGATATTGATGTTACTTTTGATATGGTTATGAAGATGATGATTAAGCAAATAATTGAGGGTGCTTTTATGACTACCCCATCTGATGTTAATTGTCAAAACTGTAATTATAGACAAGTTTGTAGAAAGAGGTATTCAACAAGATGATGAATAAACTAGATATTGAAGATTTATTGCAAAATAAACATAAATTAAATAAAGATCAAAAAAGAGCTGTTGAATGCTTTGATAACTGCGTTGTAAAAGCAGGAGCAGGAGCGGGCAAAACAACTGTTCTTGCTTTTCGTTTTTTAAATCTTATATTACAAAATGAAGCAAATTGTGATGAAATTCTTACTTTGACTTTTACAAAAAAAGCTGCGGCTGAAATGTATGAGAGAATTTATAATCAATTATTGATAGTTAAAGATAGATTACCAATTATGGAGAAACAGTTTTCACTATTTCCTAAAGCTACAATTTCAACAATAGATTCCTTTTGTAATCAAATTGTTAAACAAGATTGTATAAGATATGGGATTCCAAGTGATTTTAGTATAGATAATAATAAAGCTTCTCAAATAACCAAAAGATGTACTCAACAATTAATTGAAAATGAAGATATATTGCCAGGTTTTGAGTTTTTATCGAAAGCTTACTCACCAAATATTATTATTGATGATATTTTAGTTAAATTAGCCAATTCAAGTTTTTATTTTCCTTTAGAATTTGAAAAAGATAGATTGTTTGAAGAATGTAAAGATTTGATAAATTCTTCAATACAAGAAAATGCAGATAATTTGTTGGTCTTGTTTTCAAATATTGTAGAACCAGATTATGGAGTTTTAACTCCTAAAACTAAAAGTACTATCAAAGAATTAGAGATCTTTTATGAGAAGCTTTGTACTTATGAAGTGAATAGTCCTGGCTTTATTTCTGTACTAGATTCTATTTCATTTACGGTTCCAAGGAAAACAAAAAATCCTTCAACTGAAAGTCTTAATGAAAATTGTAAGAGTTTAAAAGAAACTGTTACTGACTTAAAATCCCTGTATTTTATAAAAGAGAATAATCATATAGAAAATGTAGTAGCGGCATTAGAGGTTTTAAAAGATAAAATATTTGAAGAAAAAAGAAGATCTGGAATTTTAACCTTTAGTGATATTTCTCATTTAGCTGTAGATATCTTATTAACAAATAAAAAAATTCGTAAAATTTACAAAGAAAAGTTTAAGTTTATAATGATTGATGAGTTTCAAGATAATAACCAGCTCCAAAAAGATTTAACTTATTTGCTCGGTGAAAAAAAGGATGTGTTCAAAGATGGCATTCCCAATATCTACAATGTTGAGACAAGAAAGCTATTTTTTGTTGGAGATGAAAAGCAAAGTATATATAGATTTAGAGATGCAGATGTTTCTGTATTTAAAGCATTGTCTAAGGAGCTTGAGGAAAGTGGTGGTACTGTAATCAATTTGGGGGTAAATTATCGAAGTGAGCCCAAGTTAATTGATTATTTCAATCAAACTTTTTCTCGAGTATTTGAAAATGCTAAACAACCTTTTGAAGCAGAATTTGAAGCTCTAGACTCCAGAAGTCCAATTGATGGATTGAAACCTAGAATTCAACTGTATATAAAAAGTGAAGAAAGTACATCTTTGGTCTCTGATGATGCGGAGAAGGCAACATCCTTTGCCTGTGAAGCTACAAAAATGGCAAAAGTTATCAAAACTATGTTAAGTAGTGATGATTATTTAATTCCATCTAAAGATGGATTAAAAAGACCTGAAGTTGATGATATTGCAATATTGATGAGATTTAAAACACATCAAATTGAATTTGAAAAGGCCTTAAGAGCAAAGAAAATTCCTTTTATTATTCAAGATAATAAAGCTTTTCCTCTAGAAGCCTTAACAAATGATATTTATAATATTTTGCAATTGATTGTTTATCCGGATGATAAGTTAGCCTACACAAGTGTTTTAAAAGGACCTTTTGGAGCAATTAGTGAAAAAACAATTATTCAATTATTATATTCTTTTGATTGTGAGAATTTGTTTGAAATTGATATCCCTATTGAGGGGGAAGATATAGAAAAGTTAGAACAATTAAAAAATACTTTTGACGAATTGATAGAATTATCAAAGGATAATGATATTTCTTCTTTATTAAATTATGTTTGGTGGGATGCGGGCTTACGATATTATTATGTGTGTGAGTCAAATTACCATCTGTATATTGATAATTATGATTATTTATATAGGTTAGCAAAAAAATATGATATTAATCAGGCTTCTTTATCTATATTCCTAGATGAAATAAGAAATAGTTTAGGCTCCAGTTCTCAAGAGGAAGAAGTAGCTGTATTAAAAGAAAGCTCAAAGGGTGTTCAGCTGATGACTATTCACAAGTCAAAAGGGTTAGAATTTCCAATAGTTGTAGTATCAAATATGGGCGCTGCAATACGTGATAATGGTGTTGATTTTTCAATTGAGAATAATATTCCAATTCCAAAGCATTGTATCACTATTGATAAAACAACTGGTAAAGAAAAATATGATAGTATCTATATTGAAAGAGCGAAAGCCCTTAGAAAAGAAATGGAGCTTGCTGAAATAAAAAGAATTTTGTATGTAGCACTAACGCGAGCTCAAACTCATTTAATTATGTCTGCTACGATAAGAACTTCAATTGACAATGAGATATTAGGTAATAAGGATAAATCTCTATTAGCTATGATCTATAATTCTTCTTTGATGGAAAACAATGAAATAAATCCCAATTTAGAATTAGAAGAAATAGAAGTAGTTGGAGCTTATGAAAATTTTGTAAAGGTAGAGAAAAAGCCTATTATTGAGCGAAAGCAATTTTTTAACAATAAAAAATATTATCAACAGTGTGATGAAAATTATGATGTAAAATCAAAAAAAATTGGAGTTACAACACTTTTTGGCCACAAAGATGATGGAGATTTTGAAACAGGGTATCCCCTACCAAGTTCGGATATAGACCAATTACTATTTAAACTAAGTGAAGATAATGATAGTGTTTATAAGGATTTTGGAACTCTTTGCCATATATATGTTCAATCTTTAATTTTAAATAAACCTATATTAAGTTTAATAGATGAGAGTGTTTTATCAAAAAGTTCTTCCCTTTCTAAACTAAAAGCATCTCAAATAAAGTTAATTGAGCAAGTCGCCTTAGATTATGCTAAAGCTTTTATAGATAGTGATTTTGCTATTAACTATGTTAAAGACAATAATTGTAGATGTGAAGTTGGATTTTTCAGTAGAGTGGAAAATGAAATAGGTGAAAATCTTGTTGTAGAAGGTTTTATTGATTTATTGATTGAGGACAAAGAGCATAACTATATTGTTGTAGATTTTAAAACAGATAAATTTAGAAATCCTGAAATTCATGAAAAACAATTATCAACATATATTACAGCTGTTAAGAGATTACATCCTAACAGCGGTGTTACAGGTTGTGTTGTTTATCTTAGATCAAAAGATAAAGAATATTTTTATTAATTATTCAACGTTTTTCAATTCAAGGGAGCCAAAGCCATTGTTAATCCACTTTGGTGCTTCATTGAAGGCTTTTTGAACTAATAATAGTAAATATTCAAAATTTGCACCTTCATGATTAGAGAATTTTGTTGCTAAAAAGAAGTTTCTAACAATATTGGGTGAATTATCACCACAATTATTAACATAACTATTAAAAATCTTTCTAAACATTTTTAGATTATCTTTATAAATTCCACCAATTTGAACATAGTAATTTTCTAGATTAATAAAGTTTTCAGTTTCTTTTAAATGTCCTCTATCCAAATATTTTAATAATTCTTCATTCTTAAGTACTAAGAATTTTTTGCCTTCTTGTTGTTTTTTTATCATAGCAAAACTATATTCAGATATTAAGTTGGTATCTAAGGGTGTGATACTGGTATCTTTATTTTTATTTTCTCTGTAATTTTCAAAAGCTTCACTATCTAATTTTTTTAGTGTTGCATCTTTAAATAAATCAAAGCTCCAATCATAAATTCTTTCAGATACTAGGTGATTTGCAAATAAAAAGAGTTTTCCATCATCTGCAAAAGCTTTAAATAGAGTTGATAACTGTTCTCTACTCATTTTAATATCTTTGTAATAAATCTTAATAAGTTTTTGGAAGTTTTTAATTGATACGACACCATAAAAATTTGTTGCAGCTCTAGCTGTTTTATATATAATATCAAAGTTGGATTTAGAAAGTCCTTCAACAGAGTTTATAGCAACATCAATCCAAGTTTCTTTTTTTCTTTGATTCCTTGTTCGTCCAAAGCATAACCAAGAGGTTTGATCATTTATTGCATCTATTATCATAGCTTCTAACTCTTTATCGAAAGAAGGAAGTTTAAAAGGATCTAGTAAAAATTTTGTAATTGAACATTTTGAAATAATTTTATGAGTATTAACATAATTACTAAATCTGAAAGCAAATAATTGCTTATTTTTTTCTAGATCTTTATTAAGAGTGCAGCAATGTTGAAATAATTCTTGAGCTTTTATACACATAGGTAAATCATAAGTATCTTTATAATCTTTGATATCTTCCCAAGTAATACTTTCCCATTGTTTGTATTCATCTTTTGCTTTTAATACTTCATTGGTTCTATCGTAAGTAATATCAAAATAAATAATTTTTAAAACCTCATCTTTTACAATATATTCAGAGCTTTCACTCTCTTTTAATATATTGTGAATTGTTGCAGCTTTAACATCTTTTAAGGCTGGGTGAATTTTATTTGTTATATCTTCTAACTCTATTGCACCAAAGCGATTTACCAAAGCTTTAGCTCCAGTATCAATAGCATTTAATTGTTCAGCGTCCATTTGTACTCCTAAATTTCTGTTATTCTTGCTCTTTTTTTCAAATTTTTATGAACATGTTTCAACAAGTTGTTTTACTGCCTTTTCGGTTTTAATTAAGGCTTGTTCTATATCTTCCATACTAGTTCCAAAATTAAATCTAACATAACCTTTGTAATCATCATCTCCAAACCAAGTACCATCATTTAAGCAAATACCAGCTCTTTGACCAAAGAACATTGATAATAAACCACTCTCTGGAGCGTCTTTAGGCTCATATAAGTCTGGATTGGCTTTTGCATCTTTTTCAATATAATCAATTAATTTATTACAATCCCAAAAACAAATAAAGGAAGCTTGAGCTTTGAGAGGGCGAATAATAGGAATATTTTTTTCCATATAAGTTTCAATGTACCTAGCATTCCTCTCTAATACTTCAATAGCTTCTAATAGCCAAGGAAGTCCCTTATCATAAGCTTCTCTTGCTAAAGTTGTTGAAAAATATGGAGATGAATTACAGTGAAGAGCCATTCTAAAATCATCAAATTTCTTTTTTAACTCAAGATCATTAAATAACGATACAGAGAAAAATTCTCCTGCAATGTTAAAGGTTTTTGATGGGGCCATAACAACCATTGTTTTTGTATTTTTCTCTCGAGCTATATCTATGAAGCTAGTAAAAGCTTCGTTTTTGAATACTAAATCAGCATGAATTTCATCACTAATAACAAACACATCATATTTATTTGCAATATCACAAATTTTACTTAAACACTCTTTTGAATATACTTTAGAAGAAGGGTTATGAGGTGAGCAAAGTATGAATACTTTTGCTTTTTTACATAATTTTTCAAAAGCTAAAAAATCGAATTCAAAAGAATCTTCCTCTCTAACTAATTTTAATGGTAAAACTGTTAAGCCATTATTATTAGTAATATTTACAAATGGTTTGTAGGCAGGAAATGGAATTATTACCCGATCTCCCTTTTCTGCTATCAAAAAAAGAAGAACAGATATTGCATTTAATACACCTTGGCAAAGGGATATTTGAGATTCTTCTATATGTAAATCATGTCTATTCTTTGCAAATTTAATGAATACTTCTTTAATATCTAAAATAGCAGAATAGCCATAGGTTTCAAAATCAACAATTTTTTTTGCAGCACTAGAAATTTCAGGTGCTACTTTATATTCCATATCAGCAACCCAATAAGGAGTTGCATTTTCATTACCACAAAATTTTTTGATAAAAGATTTGTTCCATTTAATACAAGAGGTTTCTTCTCTTTTAGCCAAATTTGTAAAGTCATATTTCATTTGTAATTAGCTCCTATAAGAATGGGAAAAAATTCCTCTTGGATTTTTATATCTTTTACCATTATCTTTTTTCTTTCTAATAGCGTTTGTGGGACAGTTGTTGATACAAGCAGTGCATGCGTAACATTGATCATGGAAAACAGGTTTTCCATTTTCAAAGGTAATGTTATAGGCAGGACAACTTGTATAGCAAAGTCTGCAATTAGTACAATCATCAGTAACAGTGAATTTTGAACTATAATGTTTACAATAGAATCTATTAAATAAAAAGGATATGTTTGTGAATGTTCTAGTAAATACTTTAAATTTTGGGAATTTAATTTTTTCAGCTTCAATATCTTGGATTATTTGATTTATTTTAATATTTGCAGAGATAAAGAGCTCTTCACTTTTTTCTGTATTAGGTGGATTGATTACATTGTCAGGCATCTTAACATTATTAACATATGTAGTTGTAACACCAAAATCTTTAAGCATTTTTTCAACTCTTATATGAGCCCAACCTGGGGAATTACTTCCTGCAGTGGAAATTGCATAGACAAATTGAAGGGATTTAAAATCTTTTATGGTACTTAGAAGTTCTCTTATTTTCTTTTCAAGAATAAAAGGTTCTCTACTCATGTGAATTGGAAATATAATACCTAATCTCTCAGGCATTTCAAAATTTTCAATTGAAATTTCATTTATCATAACTATATTATCATGATTTTGTGATTTTGCAATTTGTTGTGCTACATAGTAGCTATTGCCTGTTCCTGAGAAACAAATAATTAAATCTTTCATTAAACTTTCCTTGCTAAATTATAATGTTTTTAATTTTTCTAATAAAACATCCATATCATTATTATCTAAATTTAAATTTGTAACAAGACGCACATAGGGCCCTTCACTGTTTGCTAATATATTCATTTTTCTAAGTTTTATCAAACTTTCACTTGCAGAAATATTCCTTTCATTGAAGAAAACAATATTAGTCTCACTTTTCCCATGTACTATTATATTCTCATTATTGTTTAAAATATTAACAATTTTTTTTGCTCTTAGATGATCTGTTTCTAAGCGTTCTACATTGTTTTCTAGTGCATAAATTCCAGCGGCTGCCATTAGACCTATTTGTCTCATACCACTTCCTAGCATTTTTCTAAATCGCATGGCTTCTATTATAAAATCTTTTGTTCCACAAAGCATTGAACCCATTGGAGCTCCTAAGCCTTTAGATAGGCAAAAAGTAATTGTATCACAATAGGAAGCTATTGCACTTACGCTTATTTTAGATGCAGCACTTGCATTAAAAACTCTAGCTCCATCCATGTGGATCTTTAAATTATTATCGGTTGCAAGCTTATGAATGTTTTGCAAGTTTTTTATTGGATAAATAGCGCCACCAATGGTATTTTCAATTTCCAATATACTTGTTCTAGCCATATCATATACGCCGGATTCCTTTATTCGAGGGGCAAAATCACAAGCATCTAGAATACCAACTTCACAATCAATCGATATTGGAAGGATTGAGGCAATTGCACTACAAGCGCCAATTTCATGTTGAACTATATGGGAATTAGATGAGCATAATACTTCTGTTCCCATGCCCCCATTTATCATAAGAGCTAGTAGATTCCCCATAGAACCTGTTGGTACAAAAAGAGATGCTTCTTTTTTAGTTAAGTCAGCGGCTAATTCTTCTAATTTATTAACACTTGGATCTTCTCTATAAACATCATCACCAACTTCAGCCTCATAAATAGCTTGTCTCATTTCTTTAGATGGTTTTGTAATTGTATCACTTCTTAAATCAATATAATTCATTTATTTTACCTTTAATTTTTCAATAATATCAAAAAAAGTCGGGAATGTAACACTGACAGCATCAATATCATCAATTGTAACAGTATTTTCAGCACAAAGGCCTGCTATAGCCATTGCCATAATTATTCTATGATCATCATAGCCTTTTATACATCCACCTTCAATTTTTCCAGTACCATATATTTCTATTCCATCAGGTAGTTCTTTTACTACAACATTAAGCTTTTCTAGATTTTTTCTCATAGTTGTAATTCTATCAGTTTCTTTTAATCTAGCTTGAGCTACATTATTAAAGACAACTTTTTCCTTACAAAAGCAAGCTACAACACAAAGAGAAGGAAGTGCATCTGGCATTGAGTTAAGAGAGAAAGTTCCCCCCTTTAATTCTTTTGGACCAGTAACTTTAACGCCATTTTCTAACCATTCAATTGCGCATCCCATCTGCTCTAAAATATCTAAAGTATGCTTGTCGCCTTGTGAATCATTTTTGTAAACACCATTTACAGTAATGGAAGTTTTACCAATAGCAGCTAAAGTAAAAAAGAAGGTAGCACTAGAATAATCTCCGCTAATTGTAGTTTCAAATTCTTTGAATCGTTGATTTGCTTTTATTTTTGAATGTTGTAAATCTGAAGATATTTTAAAGTCTATATTTTGGTCTTTCATCCACTCTAGCGTTAAATTAACATAAGGTTTTTCATATAAAAGTGGGGTGATAATTTCAACATCAACTTTAGCTAAACATGAGGCTAATAGCAAGGAGGAAAGATATTGAGAAGTTGGGCAATCTATTATTGTTTTGTTTTTAGTTATTGGGCCTTTGATTGTGAAAGGAGGATATTGGGTATCGCTAACTATACAGCCTAAATCTCTATATGCCTTTATAAGATTTCCAACAGGTCTACTTTTTAAAGATTTATCGCCGGTAAAGGTAACTTCTGTTTCAAGAAAAGCGGCTAATCCTATGGCTAAATAAAGAGTTGTTCCACTATTTTCACAATCAATAGTTATAGGTTTTCCTCTTTTAGTTATATTTGAAGAATCTACTATTATTGTATTTTTTATTAAATTTATATTTGCTCCAAAAGCTTCGCATGCTTTTATGCAACTGAGAGTATCACTAGATAATAAAGCATTATTAATAATGCTTTTACCTTTTGCAAAGGTAGCAATTAGTAAGGCTCTAATTGTTTGACTTTTAGAACTAGGGATATCGATTGATCCATAAATTTTAGAGGGTTTAATTATTTTTTCCATAGAAAAAATATAAACTAAATATATATATAAGTCTATAAAAAACACTCCCCATAAATGAGGAGTGATAAATTATTAAATTAATATTTTTTATTTTTTGTAGATAGCTTTTAATGAATGGTAATCCATAGTGTTTTTATACCAACCACCCCAAACATCAGTATCAATCATGTTTAAGTTGATGTAATAGTAGAAAGGCATGATTGCTTGGTCTTCATTAATCAAAGTATCTTCAGCAGTTCTTAGTACACCCATTCTTTCAACTGGGTCAGCAATAGTTGCAGCTTCTCTAATAAAGAAGTCATAAATTTCGTTTGAATATTGTCCACCGTTCATAGCTCCGCCTTTTAAGAACATGTCTAAGAAAGTGTTAGGATCTTGGTAGTCACCAACCCAACCAGCTCTAGAAATTTCGAAGTCACCGGCATTTCTATCACTTAGGTAAGTACCCCATTCTTTATTTATTAATTCAATATTAATATTTAATTTGTTTTTTAATTCTTGTTGTACAAATTCTGCAATTTGTTTGTGACCTTCACTAGTATTATAAAGAACAGTTAGTGTAGGACAACCAACGCCGTTTGGATAACCAGCTTCGTTTAAGAATTCACGAGCCATTTCAGTAGCTTCATCCTCATTTTCAAATGGGAATTCAAGAGCTTTATATCCAGCCATGTCAGGTACAATACCCCAAGCAGGAATTTGACCAGCTTTTGTAACACCTGTAACTAAGTCTTCACGGTTAATTGCATAAGAAATAGCTTTTCTTAGATTAACGTTATCTAAAGGAGCTACTTCATTTTGGAATACATAATAATAAGATGCTAATTGTGGAGAATCTTGATAAGAAGACTTCATTTGAGCAGAACTTAATTTATCAGTAGGTACGTTAGTTAACCAGTCAATTTGTTCATCTAAGAACATATTGTAGTTAGTGTTTTCATCATCAGATGATAAGAATTCTAAAGTATCAATTTGAATTGCATCTGCATCCCAATAAGTTGGGTTAGGTGTACAAACGATTTTTGATTGTGGAATTCTCTCTTTTAGTGTGAAAGGGCCATTACCTACAAAGTTCTTAGGTTGTGTCCATTGGTCACCAAATTCTTCAATTGCATGTTGAGGAACAACTGCAAATGAATAGTGTTCTAGAGCACCAATTGCATATGGTAGAGGTCCAATTAAGTCCATTTGGAAAGTGGCGTCATCTAAAGCTCTGACACCAACACCTTCTGCTGTTCCTGAACCATCATTATATGCTTGAGCACCTTCTAAGAACATACAAGGGAACCAGGCATAAGGAGAAGCTGTAGCAGGATTTAATCCTCTTAACCAAGAATAAACAACGTCATTTGCAGTAATTGCAACACCGTCAGACCAAACTGCTTCTCTTAAATGGAAAGTATATTGAGTACCATCTTCGTTTGCTTCCCAAGATTTAGCTAAACCAGGAATAGGTTCTGCGGTCATTGAATCAATACCAGTTAAACCTTCAAATAGTGCCATATAAATTCTGTGTTCAGGAACACCTTGAATTAAATGTGGATCTAAAGATTGAGGTTCTGCGCCGTTAGAAATAACAAATTTTACGCCTTCGTCCATAGCTGGAGTAGCCACAACAGCTTGTACTTCTTGAACAGCTTGTACTTCTTGGACAGCTTGTACTTCTTGGACAGCTGATACTTGTTTAACAGCTTTTAATTCTGTAACAATAGCTTTTAATTCTGTAACAACAGTTTTTAATTCAGTAACAACAGCTTGCTGGTCAGCAGTTGAAACAGTCGCTGTGGCTTCTTCTTTTCCGCCACAGGATACCAATACAGTAGCTAATAGTAATAAGCTAAGGGTAATAGATAATGTCTTTTTCATTGAATATCTCCTTGTAGATTTGCTAAATATTCTTTATTATTCCAATATTTTAATTTATATTGTAGCATAATACATATAGGATAGTAAACGACGAAATATTGATTACGTCAAGTAGAAAAATGAAAAAACAACATAAGTGGTTATTATTGAAACAGAGTGTAAAATTGATAACAAAAGGACGGTTTAATGAAGTATCATATCGCAAATAATAAAACAAAATTAAAATATACGAATAGCACCCTCTCTAAAATATTAAGTTTTATTTTCTTTCTTTTTTTTATTTGGGGGATACTTGATGCCCTTTTTAGAGGAGATTCAATTTCAACTTTGATGGTACCTATTGCTTTAGCTGTTATTGCCCTTGTGGGAGTGCTTTTTACAGATAAATGGGAAATTGATAAGCAACTTTTAACACTTACTTACAAGTTTGGAGTTTATCCTTTTATATCTAGCAAAAGGTATGAAGTTAAAGAGATAGGAAAAATAGCTATTACACATTTTGTTAAAGGAAGCTTTAATGAAAATGCGGAGTATAAGAAAAAAGGCAGAGCTTATAGAGCTCAAGTTAGATTCTCATTGATTTTTAATAATGGTGAGAAAGTTGATGTTGAAATAATAGATGAGAAAAAAAGTGGAGGAACTTGTGAGCGTGCTGCCCTATTATTTAGTACTGCTTTAGGCCTTCCTCTAACAAAAGATAGGGAAAGAGATTTAGATTTAGATGTTGGTTTAAGAGATATAAATAAGTATAAAAATTAAATTTTATTGTTTGCCTTAATTTGAAAAGAATAAAAGAATTAATGTGTTTGATTTGATGAATAAATTTAATATTTTATTTTGACAATAAAACATTATTTGTTATTGCATTGGAAATTACTCCATTTGAAATTAAAATGAAGTTATATTAATAATTAAATAAATATTGAATAAACTTGCAATTTACTGTATGGTTATTTATTATGTCATTAATATGAGTATATAATTGTTGGCAAAAAAAGTAAATTTATTTTACAGAGGAAGAATATGACAAAATATATTATTAAACGTTTATTAGGTATGATTCCTACTTTACTTGTCATTATCACATTAAGCTTTTTTATTGTTAGAGTTGCTCCTGGTGGTCCTTTTGATGGAGAAAGAGCCTTACCAGAAGAAGTTTTAGCTAATATAGAAGCAAAATATCATTTAGATGAACCTGTTTTTCAACAGTATGCTAGATATTTGTTTGATGTGGTTAGAGGTGATTTAGGTCCTTCTTATAAGTATGTAGACAATGATGTTAATTATTACATTTTTACATCATTACCAAATTCAGCAGTACTAGGTGCTATTGCAATATTATTGGCTTTATCCTTTGGTGTTTTATTTGGGATACTGGCGGCAATATACCAAAACTCGTGGATAGATTATCTGACGATGGGGATGGCTGTTTTAGGTATATCGATACCGCTATTTGTAATAGGACCCTTGTTACAATTAGTTTTTGCCATGAAACTTCATTGGCTCCCAATCTCAGGGTGGTATAGTACAGGAGAAGGTTATTTAACAATTATCCTACCTTCTGTATCATTAGCATTTGCTTATTTTGCAACTATTGCTAGATTAACTCGTTCTTCAATGTTAGAAACTTTAAGAAGTGATTATATTAGAACAGCCAGAGCTAAGGGTATGAAAAATAGTACAATTATTGTTAAGCATGCTATGAAAGGTGCAATGCTTCCAATAGTTAGTTATTTAGGACCTGCATTTGCTGGTATTATTACAGGTTCAATTGTTATTGAACAAGTTTTCCGTGTTCCTGGTATAGGTAAATTCTTCATACAAAGTTCGTTTAACCGTGATTATACTTTAATTATTGGTGTAGTTATTGTTTTCTCAGTAATTCTTGTTGTAATGAATTTTTTAGTAGATATTCTTTACGCTTTACTAGATCCTAGAATCGCTTACTAACAAATAAGGAATTGATTTGAAAATGAAAGAAGATATAAAAAATAAAGAAACATCTACTACAAATGAATTTGATCAAGTTGTTGTAGGTAATAGTTTAACAAAAGATGCATGGAAGAGATTGCGAAAAAACAGAATGGCTGTAGTAGGTATGGTTATTGTAATAGTTTATGCAATATTATCAGCTATCGCTCCAATTTTACCATTGCATTCATATGATGAAATTATTTTGGATCATCAAAATTTAGGCCCATCTTTTAATAAAAGTGCTGGTGAATTAATGATGGAAAATAAGAAAAAAGACTTGTTTTTCAAAGCTTGGAAAGATGGTTCTTTAGTTGTAACAGAACAACAATCAGCCCTAGTTAAACAATGGATTGATGAAAATAAAACCAATACTGTTTGGAATTTTTGTGTTGAAGAAGGGGAGAGACAGATTGAAGCTGGCACTTTCTCTTGGAGTGATAAAGATCAAAAAAGTTTAGATAAATTGGCAAAGAAAATTGATGAAGATATTTTTGTTTCAATTAAAAAAGTTAAAATTGATGATACAGACTTAATCAAATTAAATAGTATAGAAATAGCCAAGATTTATGCCAATATTATTGGTATATCTGATGTGAATTTGATTTTTGATCAAGCTAATTCCGAAATGAATGCATTTGTATTTAATACTATTGAAATAAATCCAGATGTAAAAAAGAATTTAAGCGATACCGAAAAGGCTACATTAATTCAAAAAAAAATTGATAAGCTTGGTCCGAAATATTATGAAGAAAAAATATCAGAAAATTTATATGGTAAAGTAAAAGCTCAATTGCTTAGAGATATTACAAAAGAGTTGGAAAATGAAAGTGAAGCAGGTACTTTAGAATTACCATTTAAGGGAACTCGTGAAATTGATGGTTTAACAGTCGATGTTAAAACCTCAAAAGTAAACGCACGTCATTATCTTCTTGGTACTGATTATAGTGGAAGAGATTTATTAAGCCGTATTATTTATGGTGGTCAAATTTCAATAATGATTGGTATTGTAGGTACATTATTTAGTGTACTTATTGGTATTGTTTTAGGTGCTTTAGCTGGATATTTGGGTGGTAAAACAGACTATATCATTATGAGAATAGTTGATGTTATGTACGGCCTTCCTTATATGCTTATTGTTATTATTACAATGGCAATATTTGGACGTTCTATCTTTAACTTGTTTATTGCCTTGGGTCTTGTATCCTGGTTAACTATTGCTCGTATGGTTAGAGGCCAAATTATGAGTCTTAAAAATAGTGAATATGTTGAAGCTGCTAGATCAATGGGAGCTAAAACTTGGAGAATTATTTTTAAACATATGATTCCAAACTCTTTATCAATAATTATTGTTTATTCAACTTTAAGAATACCCTCCTTTATTATGCAAGAATCCTTCTTGTCTTTCTTAGGTCTTGGTGTTCAAGCTCCTATGGCATCTTGGGGATCTTTAATTAGTAATGGTGTTTCAAGTATGACAATTTATCCTTGGAGACTTTTATTCCCATCAATTGCAATGACATTATTCTTGTTTGCAATGAACTTCTTTGGTGATGGTCTTCGTGATGCGTTCGACCCACAAAGTAAGAACTAACTTTAGGAGATAGCAAAATATGAAAGAAAATAAACAACCAATATTAGAAGTAAAAAATTTACAGACTTACTTTAAAACTGATGCTGGTGTGGTAAAAGCTGTTGACGGTGTATCTTTTACAGTTGGTAAAGGTGAAACTGTTGGTATAGTTGGTGAATCTGGATGTGGTAAAAGTGTTACAAACCTTTCTATTATGAAATTAATACCTTCCCCTCCTGGAAAAATTGTAGGTGGAGAAGTACTTTTTGGCGGAAAGAACATTTTAGCCCTTTCTGAACCTGAATTACGTCAGATTCGTGGTAAAAGGATTTCAATGATTTTCCAAGATCCTATGACAAGCTTAAACCCTTTTTTAAGAATTTCTACTCAAATGATAGAAACTATTCGCTTACATGAAAAAGATGTAAGTAAATCTGAAGCTAGAAAACGATCAATAGAAATGCTAACAAAAGTTGGTATTCCAGCCCCAGAAGCTCGTCTTGATTCTTATCCTCACCAATTTTCTGGTGGTATGAGACAAAGAGTAATGATTGCAATGGCTTTGTCCTGTAATGCTGAATTATTAATAGCTGATGAACCAACAACTGCACTCGATGTTACTATTCAAGCTCAAATTCTTGAACTTATTCAACAAATAAGTAAAGACTTTGGAACTGCGGTTATCTTAATTACACATGATTTAGGTGTAGTTGCTGGTATGTGTGATAAGGTTTGTGTTATGTATGCTGGTAAGATTGTTGAAGAAGCATATACTTCTGAATTATATAATAATCCTGCACATCCTTATACAAATGGTTTGATTGAAAGTGTTCCACGAATGGATGCTAAAAACAAAGGTAAAGTATTATTCTCTATTGAGGGCCAACCACCAAATGTTATTGATTTACCTCCTTGTTGTCCTTTCCATCCTCGTTGTCATAAAACGATGGATATATGTCGCTGTGCATTACCACCAACTTATAAAGTAGGGGACGACCACTTTGCAAACTGTTGGTTATATGCAAGTGAAGAAGAAAAAGCCAAAGTAATGGCTGATGTAGCAAAGGAGAATGATAAATAATGAGTAAAGAAAAGAAAACCCTTTTAGTTGTAAAAGACCTTAAACAACATTTTCCTATTAAGACTGGTGGATTTTTAAATAAAAAGATTGGTGCTATTAGAGCTGTTGATGGAATATCCTTTGAAGTAAAAGAGGGTGAAACCCTTGGTATTGTAGGTGAATCTGGTTGTGGTAAATCAACAACAGTTAGATCAATTGCTCAATTGCATAGACCAACATCAGGTGATGTAATTTTTAATGGTTTAAATCTTTGTAAAGCTAAAGAGAGAGAATTAGTATTAGCAAGAAGAAATATCCAAATGATTTTCCAAGATCCTTATGCGTCTTTAGATCCAAGAATGACAGTAAGAACTATTATTAGTGAGCCATTAGTTGTATTCAATAAAAGAGGTTTGTTAGATAAAAAAATGACTAAGCTTGAAATTGAAGATAACGTTGAAAGATTGATGGAAAGGGTTGGTCTTAACAAAGCTTTTAAAAACAGATATCCTCATGAATTCTCTGGTGGACAAAGACAAAGAATTGGTATTGCTAGAGCTTTGGCTTTAAATCCAAAAATCATTTTAGCTGATGAACCTGTATCAGCTCTTGATGTATCTATTCAAGCTCAAATTTTAAATTTGTTAAATGAACTTCAAAAAGAATTAAACTTAACTTATATATTCATTGCCCATGATTTAGCAGTTATACAACATATTTCTACAAGAGTTGCAGTTATGTACCTTGGTAAGATAGTTGAATTAGCTAATTCAACAGATTTATATATAAATCCAGCACACCCATATACACAGGCACTTTTGTCCGCTGCTCCAATTCCAGATCCTGAAATCGAGAGAAAGAGACAAAGAATTATTTTAACAGGTGATGTTCCATCTCCTGATAGAGAACAACCAGGCTGTTATTTCCAAGCTCGTTGTCCAAAAAGAATGCCTTGGTGTACATGCCATGTACCACCAACATTTGATTTAGGAAACGATCATTCAGTAGCCTGTTGGTTATATGACAAGAAAGATTATTCAAAAATTAGTGAAGAGGATGCTCAAGCTGACTCTGCTAAGAAAAAGAATAATATTTAATAAAACTTTTAGCAACATACTAATAATTTATTGACTAACATTGCCAATGACAACCTATAATAATGGGGCCATTGGCAATAGTTATTTAGGGACAAAAAAATGAGTAAGAAATTTTACATGGAGAGCCTAGGTTGCTCCAAAAACCAAGTTGATGCTGAAGTAATAATTAATTTACTAAAAGAAAAAGGTTATGAAATATCATTAAAAGCTAGTGATAGCGATATAATCTTTATTAATACTTGTGGATTTATAAAAAGTGCTAAAGAAGAAGCTATTGAAACTTTATTCAATTTAAGAGAAATAGCACCTAATGCAAAAATAATATTTGGTGGCTGTTTGGCTCAAAGATATAGTGATATTTTTGAATTGCCTGAAGCTGATGGTATTTTTGGAAACAGAGATTTAAAACAAATCGGTGAATTTGTAGATCAATTGATTGTAGAAGAAGATCAATTAGTACTTTCTCCTGAATATCCAAGTAATCCAAGTGATGATTATTATTCTAGAAGTACTATTTTAAACTTTCCTGGTTCTGCCTATCTTAAATTAAGTGAAGGCTGTAACCATCGTTGTGCTTTTTGTGCAATACCTGTAATACGAGGACCTCTTAGATCTAGAAGTAAAGATCAGATAATAGATGAAGCCAAACAATTTGCAAAAAGTGGTATCAAAGAAATAAATATTATAGCTCAAGATTTAGCCGCTTTTGGCTTAGATGTAACAGGAGAATCTCAATTACTTCCTTTGCTAGAAGAACTTTGTACAATTGAGGGTGATTTTAAATTAAGATTATTATATATTCACCCAGATGCTTTTGATCATAAATTAATTGATTTTGTTAAAACTCATGATAAGGTACTTCCCTATTTTGATGTTCCTTTCCAACACGCAGCGACTCATATATTAAGAAAAATGGGACGAACAGGAACTAGTGAAAGTTATTACAATCTGGTTACTGAAATAAGAAAAGCACTTCCAGATGCTGTAATAAGAACAACTTTAATGTTGGGATTTCCTGGAGAAACTGCTGAGGACGTTCAAGAGTTATATGAATTTACTAAAAAATGTAAATTTGATTGGATGGGTTCTTTTGTTTATAGCAGAGAAGAAGATACAAAAGCTTTTGATATGATTGATGATGAATCTCATGAAAAAGTAATTAAAAGAGCTCTTAAAGATCAAAAAAAATTACAAAAAATACAAGAAAAAATAACTACTAAAAATTTACAAAAATTTGTAGATAATGTATATGATGCTTTGATTGAAGAAAAGATTGAAGGCGAAGATTTGGTTATAGGTAGAATTTATTCCCAAGCCCCAGAGGTTGATGGTGCAACTGTAATTATGGGAAGAAATTTAGAGCCAGGAACAATTGTTAAAGTTGGAATTAGAAAAGTAAATGGTGTTGATTTGGATGCTGTTGTTCTTGGAGAGTTTAATGGATAATTTATATTCTTGGATAGATAAGTTAAATAAAGAACAAAAAGAAGCTGTGCTTGAAAATTCACATCCTCTGCTAGTACTAGCGGGTGCCGGTAGTGGTAAAACTCGTGTAATTACAACAAAAATTGCCTATTGTATTCAAGAGTTGAAGGTTAATCCCTGGAATATTCTTGCTGTAACTTTTACAAATAAAGCAGCTAAAGAGATGAAACAAAGAGTAACTGAAATGCTACCTGGGATAGATGAAACATCTTTTAATATTAGAACTTTCCACTCCTTTGGAGTTTGGCTTTTAAGGAAATTCACCCAAGAAGCTAATTTAGCTCCTAGTTTTACTATTTATGATGATAGTGATTCATTATCTCTATTAAAAAGCATTTACCCTGTTATTCCTAAAAATGAATTGGTAGCTACTAGAAAAAAAATTAGTAAAGCCAAAGATATGGGCTTAAGTATGGATGATGATGTAAGTTTAATCTCTAGTGATCCTTTTTTCAAAAAAGCTTTTGTTAATTATGAAAAAGCTCTTAGAAATGTAGGTAATGTTGATTTTGCAGATTTAATTTCTATACCGAATAAATTATTAAATAATAATCCAGAAGTATTAAATTTTGTAAGAAGAAGATTTAGTATAATCTTAGTTGATGAATATCAGGATTCCAATGTAGCTCAATTTAATTTATTGTATTCTTTAGTTGGCCCTGATACTAAAATTTGTGTTGTGGGTGATGATGATCAAAGTATTTACAGGTTCAGAGGAGCCGAGGTAAAGAATATATTATCTTTTCCACAAGTTTTTTCAAATACAAAAACAATAACGCTTAATCAAAATTACAGATCAACCGCCTCTATATTAGATGTGGCTTCTAGCGTTATAGAAAAAAACAAATCTCGTCATCCAAAAGAATTGTTCACAAACAATTTTCAGGGTGAAAAACCTAAAGTCTATTATGTAAGTGATGAAGGTGAAGAAGCTAAAACTGTAATTAATCTTATAAGAAGAAGTAAGAACTATGATAATAGTGCAATATTATATAGAACTAATGCACAGTCTCAAACCTTTGAAACACTACTAAATAAAGCCTATATACCCTACAGAATTATAGGGGCTTTGAAATTCTACGACAGAGAAGAAGTAAAAGATGCTTTGTCTTTAATGCAATTGTTTTTGAACTCAAAAGATATAGTAAACTTTAGAAGAATGATTAATAAACCCCCTAGAGGTATTGGAAAAGCTAGCGTTGAAAAAATTGAAACACAATTAAGTGAAACTGAAGGTGATGTTTTTGATGCAATAGACAAAGCTTGTGAGAGAAAAACCCTTTCTCCAAGGTGTGTAAAAAATGCCCAAGAATTTATCAAAAAAATGATAAAATCCTATGATCTTATTGTTGAAGGCGATCTTTCTTTAGGTGTAAAAACTCTTTTAGAAGATGTTGGTTTAATTGATTATTATAAAAAACAAGATGCAGCAAACAATACATTTAAAGTGGATAACTTAAATAGTTTGATAAATGCTCTTGAATCCTATTCTTCAGATAAAGAAGGTTTAGTGCAATTTTTGGAAGAATCTTGTCTGGACAGAACAAAGTTAGGCCTAGAAGCAAAACCTGATGAAGGCGTTGTATTAATTACAATGCATAATACCAAGGGTTTAGAATTTGACGATGTTTATGTAGTAGGACTAGAGGAAACTCTTTTTCCAAGCAATATGAGTATTGAAGAAGATCCGAATGTTGAGGAAGAGAGAAGATTATTTTATGTATCAGCTACTAGAGCAAAAAACCACTTGGCCTTTTTTAGCGCAGCTTCAAGAAGAATTTGGGGTAGAGCTGATTTTAATAGAACACCATCTAGGTTTTTAGATGAGATAGAACCAGGATTAATAAAAGAAAAAGGTGTAAAACCTCATAAATTTCATGAAGATATGGATTTATTTAGTAATAGTGCCCTTTCTTTGAGACGAAAAGAGAATAAGAGTAAACCACCTGTTTGGCAATCAAAAACATTAGATTCCTCTAATTTAATTCATCAGGGCTTTTCTCCAAACCCTAAAAAATTTAAGTTTGAAAAAGAAAATACGAAAAATGAGAAATCGGTTGAATCTAGATTTAAAGTCGGAGATAGAGTTTTCAAAGAAGATAATGGTAGGGGTTGGGTAATTGACTGTACTAAAAAAGATGACCGGGAATTAATAAGCGTCAAATATGATAATGGTAAAACAGCAAAATACATAAGCAAGTATGCTAATCTTGAAAAGTTATTTGATGAATTGTAGTATGTTCTTGAAGCAGAGCTTTAAAAAGTGTGCTAATTTTTTATAGAAACAATAAATAGCTAAAAAGTGGGTTTAGAATACTAGACAAAAAGCCTCCTTTTGTGCTAAATATTTAGAAGTTGTGTGTAGATATATTCTACATATATGATTAACAAAGTTTTTTGACAATAATTAGATATAGCAACAAAATAAAAAAAAGGTGAATAATTTTTATTTTGTAGAAGAAATTCAATATTAATGTTTTTTAGAGTATGAGAAATTCTCAATTCTTTTGCTCGTAATAATTGTTTCTATTTAATTTTTAATTTTTTTGTTTAAAATAAAAGAGCTATTAAATAATAGTGGAGAAGTAGGATTCTCAAATCCCTTATACCCGATTTTTCCTAAAGGATTAAAGCTATTATTCAACTACTTTTTGATTTTTGAATTTTTTAAAAATGCGCTTGTATTTATTGTCAATTAAGAAAATTGGTATTATTACCAATTAATATTTAATAAGAGATCTAATCTCTTAATGTAATAGGGTATTAAACATGAAAACTATTTTTGTAAAACCACTAACAATGGAGAAGAAATGGTATGTAATTGACGCAGCTGGCAAAGAATTAGGCCAAGTTGCAGTAGTTGCTGCTCGTATTCTCCGTGGAAAAAACAAACCTGAATACGTACCTCACCAAGATATGGGTGACTACGTTATTATTATTAATGCTGCAGAAGCTGCAATGTCTGGTCACAAATTTACTGATAAAATGTACTATAGACACTCAAACTACCCTGGTGGTTTTAGAGCAACTAATTATGCGGATATGCTAAAAAGAAAGCCTGAATTCCCAATGGAACACGCAGTTAAAGGTATGCTTCCAAAAGGTGCTTTAGGACGCAGTCTTTTCACTAACATGAAAGTATATGCCGGTGCTAATCACCCACATATGGCTCAAAGCCCAGTTGCGGTTGAAGTATAAGGGAGTAGAGAATGGCAAAAAAAGATGCAAAAATAAATATTGGTGCAGGTGTTGGTAGAAGAAAAACTTCTATTGCACGTGTATACTTAAGAGAAGGTAAAGGTGCAATTATTATTAATGGTAAAGATGTTGATACATATTTTGCAAACCCATTATTAGTAAGTCTACTAAAACAACCTTTAATAATAACAGAAACTTCAGATAAATTTGATATTGTTATCAATTGTATTGGCGGTGGTATCTCAGGACAAGCTGGTGCTTGTCGTCATGGTATTTCTCGTGCTCTCTGTGATAATAATGATGATGCTTATAGAAGTATTCTACACGCTAAGGGTTATATGACTCGTGATGCACGTATGGTCGAAAGAAAAAAATTCGGTCAAAGAGGTGCTCGTCGCAAATTCCAATTCAGCAAACGTTAAGTTTGTATTATGGTCATTGCGACAATCAAGAGGAGAGCTATTCCAGAGGGCATCAACGTGCTTTATGGAGAGGCCTCTCCTTTTTTTATACCAAAATCTTTATTGCTTGAATTTTCTCTTCCCTATTTTGAGGATGGCACAGAAATAGATGAATTTCTACTAAAGGATCTTCAACATATTAATGATTGCTATTTGTGTCGAAAAAAGGGTTTAGATTTATTAGCGAGAAGAGAGCACTCTATTTTTGAATTGCGAGGTAAATTGATTAAGCGAAAGTTTTCTGCACAATCGATAACCAATGCAATTGAATATTTAGTGAGTAAAAATTTTTTAAGTGAAAAAAGATTTTGTGAAAATTTTATTTCTTCAAGAATAAAAAAAAGTGAAGGAAAATATTTAATTTTGCAAAGATTGCATCAAAAAGGAATATCTTCCTCTCTCTCTAATAAGGTATATGAAGAAAATATAGATTTTGATATAGAAAAAGGTGCATGTATTATATCTTTGAAAAAAATAAGATTTAAATATGATGATAAGCAAATAATTAAAGATAAATTATTAAAAAAAGGATTCTCAAATTCTATTATTAGAGAATGTTTTGATGAAATATATTAATGATTTTTTAGGTATTCCTAAAAAGAATATATAGCTTTTAATTTTATAAATTGGGATTGTAGGTGAACTATGTTTGATGAATTTCTTTTAAATATGATAGATATGATTCCTAGTGGAACAAAGGGAATCTTTATTTTGTTAGCAATTATTGTTGTAACTTTAGCGACTTTAGGAAAAGGTGCAGATATTCTTGTTGATGAAGCTGTATCCTTATCTTATAGGTGGGGTGTTCCTAAAATGCTAATTGGAGCTACGATTGTAAGTTTGGGTACAACTCTTCCTGAAGTAACAGTTTCTGTAGTATCTGCCTTGCAAGGTTCGCCTGATTTAGCTATGGGTAACGCAGTTGGTTCTATAATATGTGATACTGGATTAATTTTAGGTGTTGCAGCTTTAATAAATCCCTTACCCTTTAGAAAAGAAGTTGTTAGCAGACAAAGTTGGATTCAATTTTCTGCAGGTGTTTTATTAGTCGTAACAGCCTTTGTTTTTGGTAGAGGTTCTAATGCTTTTACATCAGGGGGAAGAATTCCTCAATTTATTGGTTGGCTTTTTTTAGCTCTTTTAGTTATTTACATGTTTAATACAATTAGATTGGCTAAAAAAGGTGAAGCTGATGAAAAGGATGAAAATCTAGTAATTGATGAATCTTCCATTACTGTTGTTCTTGTTAAATTGTTTATAGGGGTTTCTTTGGTAATTCTATCCTCAAAAGTGCTTATTCCTACAGTTCAAGAAGGAGCATTCAGATTTAACATACCAGAAACCATTATTGCAGCAACTCTAGTTGCCTTTGGAACAAGTTTACCAGAATTAATTACAGCTATAACTGCAACAAGAAAAGGGCATGGAGATCTTGCTATAGGTAATATTTTAGGTGCTGACATTTTAAATGTATTATTTGTTGTTGGAGCTGCTGCCGCTGTTACAAAAGGCGGATTACATGTAGATGTTAATTTCTTTAAACTCTTATTCCCTGCTATGATGTTTGTATTAATAGTTTGTAAGCTTGCAATTAACTTCTCAAAAAATTACTTAAACAGAGCTGTCGGCGCAATATTGTTATCAGCCTACTTGCTTGTAACTGTTTTAAGTTATGTTATAGCTGTTTAGTTTTAATTAAAAATCAAATATTTTAGATAAAAAAATCCCCCAAAATTATTGGAGGATTTTCATTTAAGCTAATAACTTATTATAGAACGTGGAAAGCTTTGCGACCAGCATATTTAGCTGTATCACCCAAGTAATCTTCAGTTCTCATTAATTGGTTATATTTTGCTAATCTATCAGAACGGCTCATTGAACCAGTTTTGATTTGTCCAGTTTCTAATGCAACAACTAGATCTGCAATGAAGCTATCTTCAGTTTCACCAGAACGGTGAGAAACAATAGCTGTGTAACCATTACGTTGAGCCAAGTCAATTGCTTCATAAGTTTCTGTTAAAGTACCAATTTGGTTAACTTTGACAAGAATTGAGTTTGCAATTTTCTGATCAAGACCCATTTGAAGTCTTTCCGTGTTTGTTACAAACAAGTCGTCACCAACTAATTGAACTCTATCACCAATTCTATCTGTTAACATTTTCCAACCAGACCAGTCATCTTCATCCATACCATCTTCAATAGAAATGATAGGATAACGATTAGCCCAATCTTCCCACATATCAACCATTTGTTCACTGGTTAATTTAGCACCAGTTGACCATTTTAGTTCATATAGTTTGTCTTTTTTGTTGTAGAATTCAGATGCAGCAGGATCTAAAGCGATCATAAAGTCACCATCACGACCAGTTGAATAACCAGCAATTTTGATAGCTTCAACAATAACTTCTAAAGCTTCTTCATTTGATTTAAGATCTGGTGCGAAACCACCTTCGTCACCAACGTTAGTATTGTAACCACGTTTTTTTAATACAGTCTTTAAGTTGTGGAATACTTCTGCTGTCATACGGATTGCGTCTCTAATAGAATCAGCACCGATTGGCATTACCATAAATTCTTGGAAGTCAACTTTGTTATCACTGTGAGATCCACCGTTAATAATGTTAGCCATTGGAACAGGAAGAGTACAAGCGTGATAAGATCCAAGATATGCAAATAAAGGTCTGTCTAAATAATCAGCTGCAGCGCGAGCTACTGCCATTGAAACGCCTAAGATAGCATTTGCACCTAGTTTAGCTTTATTTGGTGTACCGTCTAGAGCAATCATTGCATGGTCGATAGCAACTTGGTTAAGAGCATCCATACCTTCGATTTCTGGACCAATAATGTTGTTAACATTATCAACAGCTTTTAAAACACCTTTGCCTAAGAAACGACTTTTGTCGCCGTCACGTAGTTCAACAGCTTCGTGAACGCCTGTAGAAGCACCTGATGGAACTGCTGCACGACCCAAGAAACCACTTTCTAAAATAACATCAACCTCTACTGTAGGGTTGCCGCGTGAGTCAAGGATTTCCCTTGCTTCAATTGATTCAATAATACTCATGATTTAACTCCTGATATTTTTTATATCTTATTTAAAATATCTTAATTTTTCGATGAATTGTCAAGGATAATACTTATTATACACTCATAACAACAAATAAAATCAATACTTTTTGATAAAAAATGGCTTTTTCCAATTTTAAAACAAGCCTCTTTTCAAATTGTCTTTTCTAAAGTATGATATAAAAAGGAGCAAAAAATGGACACAGAAATATTTAAACTTCCTCCATTAACTTCAGCTTTATTAAAAAGCATTATCTTTTCTATGGAAAATCAAGTGACTATTGGTTATTTAGATATGATAAGTGGTGAAGTTGTTGAAGTTTCCAATATTAATGAAGCTGTAGTTGTTAAAGAATTTATAGGTTCAAAAAACCTAATTTCATTGACAATCAAAGATAATAAAGACAGATTTCTATTATTACCTCCTTGGGGTTCTATTGAAGGGTTCAAAATAAGAGAACACTTTATTAAAGATGTTAAAAATCCTATTTATAAGACAAAACTAAATCATGTTTTTCACACCGGCAGAGGTGTTTTTAGAAAATTCAAACAAGTATTAAAAGAAAATCCTATTATAGAGAGACAGTGGTTAGAGTATAAGTCAAATTATATGAAAGCAATTGTAATAAATTGGTATAAAGAATGTGAAGGTTATATTAAGCTAATTAATTTAGAAGATGAAGTTGAAGAATTGCCAAATGATCTATTGATTAGTGATTTTATCTTTTCTACTAATATAGAGAGTAGTGATAAAGAAGTTATTAATAAATTAAAGAGAGATTTTACAAAGGATTTAGATAAAATTGAAAACCTTATAATAAGTAGAAGACAAGCTTTATTAAAAAATCCACGATATGTAGTTGCTTATAACCTAGGAAATGAGGTTATCGGCTTTATTGAATGGGAAGCTGTAGATGACAAACTAGTCGAAATAACTTGTTATGGAGTTGTTAAACTATACAGAGGTTTAGGAATTTTTTCTTTATTGTTTGATAAATTAATGAGGCAAACTAATAGAGAAAGGTTTGAAAAAGTGCTTACTTTCAGTACTAAAAGATTCAAGGGTTTGAATAAATATAAAGAGAGTTGTAATTTTTCTTGTAACTTTAACTATTCCTTAGTTGATTTAAATAATTGGAATCAAAATAATGATTCCTCAGAGTTAATGGAGGTTTAATTGGTAATTATCCACGAAAAGTGGTTAAAAACAGTTGAAACTGCTTAAATATAAATGTATTATTATATAATATATTATATATAGATTAGCGAAGAGATATAAATATTCTTTCGGTACATTTTTCAATACCTATAGTAAAGAAGAAAGCTGAAAAATACTTAGTTCGAAAGTATGAAGATATATGTATTTGGGTGTGCTAAAGGTGTATTTTTTTCTTGACATATATAAATACTCTTGTTACAATCCATGATATATATATGGAATTTAAGGGACTTCGTGTGTTTTTTGAGCATGCGCCCGAAACTATTTGGAGGAAGTATGAAGAAGGTTTCTACTTTATTATTAACAGGTATTATTGGTTCAAGTATGTTGTTTGCAGGTTTCTCTGGTGAAGCAACAATTTCAAACGAATTATTTAACTTAGATAACCATGAATTTGGTTTTACTACTCAGGCATCTAGCATTGCTGCTGAAATTGAATTTTCCACTCAAACTGGCGAAGCAAAAGGTGAAGGCGATATTTATGCTGAAATTACTGCTTCATTAACTTTAACAATTGATGAAGCTGGATCTATTACTGCTGATCCAGCAGAAGTTACGGCTGCTAATATTGTTGGAGATGGTTGGAAAGTAAGTATTTTAGGTGTTAACGGTCCTGTAGACTATGCTGCTGATACAATTATTGATCAAGGTGATGATGAAGAAGTTTATAACTATAGTGTAACTGGTACAACAGTTGTTGGTGTAGCTGTAACTTTAGACGACTTAGCAACAGTTTCAGTTGGTTATGTTGGTGATTTTGATGCTTTGGAAAACACAACTGCTTATGTATCTGTAGAACCTGCAGAAATCGAAATTTCTGAAGGTATGACTGTTCAAGTTGGTGCTTCATTATATCTTGACAATACTTTAGGAAATGAAGCTGGTGCATCTGCTAAATTAGCTTATGCTGCTGATGATTATTCTGCTAGCGTTGCTGTTGATACTGGATATGAAAATGGTATTTTAGATTATGATGCTGCATTAAATGTTGTAATGAGTCCTATTACTTTAGAGGCTTATTATGGTACAACTAACACTAATTCAGTTAATGATACTGATGGCGCTTATAGTGCTATTGATGATGTATTACATGTTAAAGCTGTAACTGATTTAGCTGATTTTGATGTTCCTGTAACATTAACATTAAGTGGTTTAGATTTAGTAAACACTCAAGCATTAAGTGCACAAGCTGATATAACTCTTAATGAAGAATTAGTCGCTAATGTAAATGGTGGTTATACTCTTACTGGTGGAGCATGGTATGTAGGTGCTGGTGCAATTTATACTGTTGCTGATTATGTTGCTGATGCTAATGTAACTTACTTAGGTGGAGATACATTTAAAGCAGATGCTTCAATTGAAAGCACAACTTTTGTTGATGGTGCTACACTTACTCTAGCTTGGGCTGGTGGAGATGATTTATTAAATTCTAATTTAGGTTCAATCACTGCATCATGTTTAATTGAATTCTAATAACGATTTAACTAATATTTTAAATATTATGGCTGTTCGAAAGAACAGCCTTTTGTTTGCCCAAAAAAATAAGCTACAATTTCTGTAGCTTACAAATATTTTACAAATAGTTATTATAATAGATCTATTTTACTATAATCAATACTTCCGTCTTTATTTAAATATTCTTCATTTGCATGAACTTTTTCAATTTTCAATATAAACATTTCATGAGAACCAGTCATTATTGAATCAACAATAGTTCCTTCAATATTTACAGGACAATCACTTAACATAGGGCAGTCAATTAAATCTGCGGGTTGAGTTTTGATATTTTTTAATTTATCTTCATCTCTTCCACTAATAGTTCCTAGATATTTGTATTCTTCAGCAAAATCTTTGGTAACCATATTAACTACCATAACTTTACTTTCTTTGATTAAATCATAAGAAAATCTACTTGGAACAATACCAACCATTAGCATTGGTGGATCAAAACTACAGTTTCCTGCATATGCTACAGCTAATGCATTTTCTCTACCATCTTTGTTCTTACATGTAACCAAAATATTTGGTTTTGGGGATAAGCTATTTATCTTTGATGCTTCTTTTTTCATTATTCACCTCATTTCTAATGTTAATATTGTTTGATGTATTGTTCAATAATATGGAGCTTATTAATTCAATATTTGTTGTCATAAGTCAAATATTATTTCAATTAATTCAATAATTATTTTATAGAATACTCAAATAAGTAAAAAATATTGAATTTTATAGGTAATTATCTTGCTACTGATTAATCAAAACTGTAGATTAACCTCAAGGGGAAAGTTAATGCGTATTACAATTAGTGAAGAAAAAAGAGATTTAGGTTTTCAAGCTGCAAAGTTAGGTGCTACAAAAATTCTTGAAACTATTAATATAAAAGGTCATGCAACTATTGTTCTAGAATCAGGTGCTAGTCAAATCGAAACTTTAAAAAATTTAGCTCATTATGAAAACATCCCTTGGGATAAAGTTTGTGTTTTGCAATTTGATGAATTTATTGGTATTGAACCCAATTCTCCCAAAAGTAATACCTATTTTTTGCAAACTAGATTTTTAAATTTATTAGGTGAAACTAAAGTAAAGTGTTTTCATCCTCTTGGAACTACTGATGAGTCTGTACAAGAAGCAAATTTAATAGCTCAAGATTTAGAAATTGATGTTGCCTTTTCTTGTATAGGTGAAAACGGACACTTAGGCTACAATGATCCTCCTGCTAATTTTGAAACTAGAGATGCTTATATTGCCGTTGATTTGGATTTGAGAAGTAGAAAGCAACTTGTAGGTGAGAAATGGTTTACTAAACTTGACGATGTACCAACAAGGGCTATTACCCTGTCGATTAGAAAATTATTAAGTGCAAAATCAATAATTGTTTCTTGCCCTGATCAAAGAAAGGCAAGAGGTGTTGCTACATG
>Ga0307992_1000294_pt1 | contig 32292 bp, 21 predicted proteins | sample EllFjometagen133_FD_203162 | JGI IMG/M metagenome (GOLD analysis project Ga0307992, IMG submission 203162) | Marine microbial communities from Ellis Fjord, Antarctic Ocean - #133 | ecosystem: Environmental > Aquatic > Marine > Unclassified | place: Southern Ocean | collected 2014-10-08
TCAGGCAACCCTTCTGGATGATCAAAAAAAATGATTTCTATCATACTCCCTGTTCATAACGATCAAAAAAATCTTAATCGGATGCTTATTGAGCTTCGGGCAAACAAAATAGACCTTATATGGGAATTGATAGTTGTTGATGATGGATCCTTAACACCCCTGACTCTAGGAGATAACCCTCTTGCAAACTGGCAAATCATCCGTCATGAGTTTCAGAGAGGAGCTGCTACGTCACGGAATAGTGGTGTGAAACAGGCTGGTGGAGAGTTTCTCATTCTGCTTTCTATCTTTTTGAAAATACCCAAAGATTATCTCAGTCGAGCCTCAGCGTTCATTGAATCTAACCAGTTTGACTTTGCCCAACATCTTCTTAAGCCAGATCCCGGCTTGTCGCTTACTGGATTTCAGGTCTTTTTATCTGGCCAAAAAGAACGATTGTCCATACAGCTAGGCACGCTACCCATCAAAAACAGCTTGTTTACAGCCGCGATTATCAAAAAGGAGACGTACTGTCATGTGAAGGGATTTGATGAAAGTATGAATCATTATGGCGGACACGAAATAGACCTCGTTTATCGATTGGATCGGGCGGGATTCAAGAACAGAAAGATTATTCCAGATTTCCCCCTACAGCGAGTTAAAATAGAAAGCCATAATAAGATACAGGCCCGACTTCAAGAATATGGAAAGGTTGGTTTGCCAGCGCTTCTGAAGAAACACCCCGAATTAAAAAAGACCATCATGCCCTTTCCCGCACTCTGGGCTTTACTTAGATTACTTGGTCTTCCAAAATTGATCGAAAAGCGACTCTCTCACCACATTGAACAAGATTGGGATATTCCGAACAAGAAATATCGTTTGTATCTACACCTATTGGTAAGGAATGCATGGGACGCCCGCTAAAAATACTCTATTTGCGCTCTGAAAATACCTCAGGGACGCTCCAACTCTTTGTTAATGCCCATAGGAAACTGGGTAATGAAGCCAACTTTGTGACCCTGTTTCCAACAGCCGAGGGTTTTCCTGAAGACATTTGTTTAAACTTACCCTTGCTGCCGAAATCAGACAGTTTTAAAAAGGCAAAAAGCTTTTTGACCGACGATAGTAAGTTGTATAAAGATGCTGAGGGCTATCCGCCAGAGTGGAAACCGTCTTTCCAAAGAGCCCTCTTTTTTGCCATGCGAGACCAGCTCTGGAAACCCCTACTGAAGAAATATTTCAAGAAACACGGCCTCCTGGATTATGATATTTACCACCTTGAAGGTGGACACGGATTTTTGAGAACATCAGCATGGCCTTTTGATGAGTTGAAAAAGCAGGGCAAGCACATCATTGCCAACTATCATGGCGTGGACATGCGCACCCGGGGCGTTTTTCCCTGGATTGATAAGCTGGTTGATGTCAACACGTCAAGCGAATTGGATCTCCTGGAAAAGCACCCCAATATGGAATATGTGTTTTTACCTTTTGAGGTGAAAAACCACACCCCCCGCTTTGAGCTCAATAACCCACTGAAAATTTGTCACGCTACTCGTGATCGTTACTGGAAAGGTTCCGATGTCATTATTGAAGCCTGTCAAAAACTGGAAAAGAGTCACGGTGTCGAATTTGTGCTGATCGAAAACAAGCCCCACGATGTAACCCTCAAAAAGAAGGCTGAATGTGATATCTACATTGACCAGGTTGCTAATCTTGGCGGCTGGGGCTATGGGATGAACTCGGTAGAGTCTTTTTCCATGGGTCTGGCCTGCTGCACCAATCTCATCCCACAATATGAAACCTTTCTGGGAGAACATCCTTTTGTGAATGTCCACAAGGAAACACTATATAAAGATCTGGTAAAGTTGGTTTCAGACAAGGATCTGGTTGTTCAAAAAAAGAAAGCTGGTAGAACCTGGGTAGAGCAAATTCACAGTGTTGAAGCTGTGATGCGATCCGTCTATAAGATTTACCTCAAGCAGAACTGGATAAAGGAATTACCTCGTGACTTGGCCTAAACTGAGCATTGTTATTTTCGCCAATGCCAACCCGGGTGCCTGTGTGCGGGTTCTAACTGATTGTGAGCGACTTGAACACGAAGATCTAGAATTTGAAGTCATTATGGTTTTACAGGGATTGACAGATAAAGTTGAAGCTGTTTTAAAGGACTATCAGTTCTCTTTTGATTTAAGATTTATTTCAGTAGACGAATCCACAAATCGAGCCAGGGGTCGCAACCTTGGTGTAGAAGCCGCCAAGAATGAGATTGTTTTGTTTCTGGAAAGCGCTCTGGAAGTTTCCCCCGGTCTCCTATATCGACACCTCGAAGCATATAAGAACAAAACCTTCGCTGCTGTTATGGGTGAAATTTACCTACCAGCATTTGTAAAAAAGAATCGCTGGTTCCGTTTTTTGGATAGTGATTATCGAAGCACCAGACGCTGGGCTGCCAAAACAGGCTCACAATCCTCACCTCCCCTGCGATATGTAAACACTGCGAATTTTTCGATCCTCAAGAATGTCTATACAGCTTGTGGTGGATATAGGGAACACATTGACCATCCCGAAGCCGAAGATATCGATCTGGCCCACCGAATTAGTGCTCAACAACAAAACCAGATTCACTATGAGCCAGAAGCGGTGGCCTATTGTCTCCACCATTCCTTGCGAACCAGTCTGGCTTTGAAGTATGATTTTGGGAAAGAGGGTATTCCAAAATTATTGGATGACTACCCAGAGCTTTACCCTGTTTTACCCAGCCGATATATAAAAATGGATGGGTTTCCTGATATCTCACCAGTTTATAGGACCTTCATGAAGCTTCTTTTTATAGGACCTGTTTTTTTTCTGGCCAGGGGTATCCGGTTATTCGGCCCGGAGTTTATTGCTTTCCGTATGATGCGTTATATGCTTCAGGCTGAGAGTGTTAGGGGTTTAAAAGCGGCGATAAAGGAGCAACGCTAACACCTTCGCAAAAAAACCTAATATCCCCAGGAATGACTTTTTTTTGAGGGTTCATCCGAAGATTTATTCACGGTCTTAACCGGTTTTGCCGTCTTTTTGGCGGGGGCTCCACTCTTTTCTGTGTTCAGGGACAGACCAAAAGACTCCAACAGTTTGAACACACGCAATACCTGGAGCATGGTTGAGAGCTGGACAGAACTCCCTGCTTCAATACGCTCAACCGTGCGCTTGGAAACACCAGCCTTTTCGGCCAAGCCTGCCTGGGTGAGTTTTGCCTGAATCCGCTGTTGGGTTAGACGTGCGCCAATTTCATTAAGAATAGCATCTGTTTTAGTTGAATTTTTGATTTTCATAATGGGTGAATATAACCTTGCCAGAGGGGCGGAGGCGGGCTGTTTTTTATATATCAGGCGGGGATTCGAATCCCCGCCCAGGATAAACCTCTAAACCAATGCTTCCAGTTGATCCACCAGCGTTTCGATGTACTTCAGGCTTTTCCGCCAGAAATCGGGATGATTGATGTCGGCATTTACAATGGCAGTTAAATCAGCTGGGCTGGCTGAGCTGCCCATGGAGAGGAACTCTTTATATTTGGGGATAAAGGAGTCGCCTTCTTCCAGGTATTTCTGATACAGGGCGAAGACCAACAGGTTGCCAAAATTGTAGGCATAAACATAAAAAGGCACATTGAAAATATGGGGGATTGAAGACCATTCCCAGGCATATTCAGGGGTGATATTCACACTGTCACCGAACATCTTTTGTAATTCCACAGTATAGAGTTTACACAGTGCCTGTGGGCTTTGTAGCTCCTCATTGATGGCTTTGTGTGAGACGACCTCAAAGCTACTGAACATGTTTTGACGATGTGAGCTGGCAAAGATATCTTCCAGCTTGCCGGTGAGCATGGATTTTTTGACCTCTACATCAGTCTCTTTCTTTAAGAGAGAATCTGTGAGGACCATTTCTGAGAAAATGGAGGCGGTTTCAGCCAGCGGTAAAATAGAATGGTAATTCATCAATTTCTGTTTGCTGGATAACATGGCATGGATGGCGTGTCCTAATTCATGGGCCATGGTAGAAACATCGCGAACCTTACCAGTGTAGTTCAAGAGAACATAGGGCTTCAGATCTGGAGTAGAACTGGCACAGAAGGCGCCACCGCGTTTTTTAGGTTCTACGGGTGCATCAATACGGTTTTCATCGAACATGGTTTTGGCCATTTCATAAAAATCATTATCGAAGGACTTGAAGCCATCCAAAACCAGGGCCTTGGCTTCTTCGAAGGGATAAGCCTTTGATGACTGTGGCAAGGGAGCATAGATATCAGCCAGGGTCATCTCATCCATACCGAGCATCTTGGCTTTCAGCTTGTAATAGCGATTCACCAAGGAATAGGATTCAGTGGTTACATCGTTGAGCGCCTGAATAGCAGCATCGCTTAAATCATTGTGAGTGTTCATGGTGCTGATGGGTTGATTAAAACCGCGCAGATCTACTTCAATACCATGATCTTTGACAAGACTGTTGTAGAGATGATTGATAACGAGTGCATTGTCTTCATAGCGGGAGAAAAACATCTTCATGGCTCTCTGGCGAACATCGGCATTTGGATGCTGTCTCATGGCCCGGAGTTGATCCCCGTTAAGGGTTTTGGTTTCTCCATCAAGTTCGAACTCGAAAGAAAAAGAAGCGGTGAGCTCGCCATACAGTTTTTGATGAGCATTGCTACCGTTCAAATCTTTAAGATTCATGACCTGCTCTTCTTTTTCAGAGAGGTTGTAGTGGGCATTCCTCCTCATTTTAGCGATTTTATAGTCAAAATCTTTCAATGCTTCCGTGCCATCAAACTTGGCAAATTGATCATCAGTAAGATTGCCTAACTCAAGGGAGAAAAAGACCAGGAGGTTTGAGGTGGTTGAAGAGGATTGTTCGATTTTTCCCAGGAGAGCTTTGATTTTGTCATCAGCGGTGTCAACAGCATATTCAAGATTTACAAACATGCCTAGACGATAGAGGGGGCCACTAATGTCCTCCAGTTCGTTATAGGCCATTGCCAGGGCTTCAGGGGAGAGGTCTCCCAGTTTACCTCGGTATTGTTCAACGAAGCGTTCGGCTTTTTGACGGCTTTCATTTAAAACGGCTTCAATTTTTGGATCATCCAAGCTTGAAAAAAGTTCACTCAAATCCCAGCGGATGTTTTCTGCTCCAGTTACTTGTGTACTCATTTATATCTCCCAATTATTCATTATTCAATTTTTCGCATCAAACTAATCGTTGGGGCAGCGGTTGTTAAGAAAATTCGACCAACAGAAGCTATCGATTCTACAGCATAGCCCTTAAAACTGCATACGTGAATGTCCGTGTTCTCTGTGGCCGACAAGAATGTATGCTAGCCACTAATGGAACACGGATAGGCACAGATTAAAAACCCAAAGCCATAAATTCGTGTTTTTCGTCTAATTCATTGTAAAAAAATACTCAAGCCTAAAACCGAATTAATCTGCAACTAAAAACGACACGTGCTGAAACGGATTCCAGACAGGGAGTTAAAAAGTTTCAGTACAATCAGGGGGAGAAGTATTAGTTTGTATGGTTAAACAGAGATGGGAACCAAGTATGACAAAAAATCTAGATAAACTCAAAGTTATTGGTGATCGGGTGCTCATTTACCCCGATTCAGGTCAGGATCGCACTTCTTCAGGTTTGTATTTACCACCCACAGTTACCGAGAAAGAGTCGGTTCAAGGTGGCTATGTTGTGGCTGTAGGACCAGGAACGCCACTGGCCAGTACTGAGGGTGATGATGATGTTTGGCAGGCTTCAGACTCTAGCAAGGTGAAATATATTCCGCTGGAGATTGAGGTGGGGGATTATGCCCTGTATTTGAAAAAATTTGCCATTGATATAAAATATCAGGATGAAAAGTATATTATTGTACCCATGTCGGGGATTCTCGTCGTAGAACGGGATGATGACAGTATTGACCTGAGTCAGATTTTAAAATAGAAATGAGCGTATAAACATGACGAGCAATCAGATAAACCAGCAACAGCTCTTTTCCTTGCTGGTGAATCAACTTAGTGCAGGAGCCTGGTCACAACTGGGAAAAACCCCAAACCCCTTAACCGGCAAACCAGAAAAGAATCTGGAGGCTGCAGCTGTCAGTGTTGGAATTTTGGAGGCCCTGCTCTTTAAAACAGCCGGTAACCTGACTCGCCAGGAAGATGCCTTGCTATCGGATAAGGTTCGAGAGCTGAAATTAAGCCTGATGGAAGAGTCAAATAAAAGGTAGGTCAACTGGACCAAACACAGTCTAATTGCCATAAATATTTAATAGATCCGCCTTTGAATAATAGTGTTTGAGAATCTGGTCAAAGGTGTGACCCAGGGTAGCCTGGGCTACAGCGCCGCTCTGACACATGCCCACACCGTGTCCCCAGCCAGCACCACGCAATACAACTTTATCACCCTCTCGCTTTACATAAAAAGCAGAACTCCTCAACGAAGGACTGAATAACTGTCGCAGAGCGAGTTCTCCATCAATGTTTAGCTTGCCCTTCTCAAAAATAACGCGGGCCTTATAAATGCGACCAGAAGGTCCGCGCTTTAATACACGGATTTTTTTAAACAAGCCGAGTTCGTTGTCATTTGTGAGCATATCAGTAAGCTCTTGAACACTGAACTCACGTGACCAGCGGAAGTTTTTCTTACTCCAGTTGGGCAAGAAGGTGTTTGAGTCGGGATTACAATAGACATTTGGGGAGGCATTAATCCAACGTTTGGCTCGCCAGTTCCTTTTTAGATTAGGACCTTTCCGTCCCTCATTATCTGGCAGGGAAACCTGGTAACTTTCCAGTCGATTCCGACTGGGCCAGACATGCTTAATCAACTCAGCCCGGCCGCCACAGTTTGAGGCATAATAGGCGTTCATGGGTTGTCCACCTTCGCTGATAATCAGTCCAGCAGTTTCTTGAACGGCTTGATCAGAGAGTTCCGTGCGCTTCTTGTTGCCGCTGAAGACCTGACATTCCACATCAGAAGTAAGATCGTAGAACTCGCCACTATAAAGTTTTGAAGTGAGAGCAATCACGGCTTCGGACCGGGCCGCTACTGCTTGAGCCTTGAGCGCTTCCAGGGGTGAGGTACCGCAAATTTCATAGGGTACAACGCCTTTTAAATAGGTCTCGAGAGGTAGTTGAACAATGACATTCATTTCCTGGTTCGTACCAAGGTAGATATGAAAATTGCCCCCATAAATTCGGTCTTCCGCACCGGCCCACCACCAGCCTAACCCATAGGGGACAGATTCAATTTCTATGGTTGATGTGTCGCTATTTGATCGAAACATAAACGAGGGGGTTTTAGCGAGCAGGGCGTTACTGGTATCAAAAACGGAGATCTGTCCACCTTCTTTGATAAGCTGAATCTTAGCGTTTGTAGGCAGGGTCATCTTTACTGCCGCAGTGTTGCGAAAGGACCATTTTCCCCGCAAAGAGATGTTGAGTGTATCAAGGGTGTTAATGATTCGAGCCCGAACCTCTGGCTCTTGATTAAATAGAGGCTGAGCCATGGCGGAACATACAAGAATCAAAAGAAGGATAAGTTTTTTCATTTGGAGTGATTTCTCTTTAAATGGTGAGGCGTTACTAAAAGTTTTCGTCAAGAATATTGCAGATGCGCTCAATGCTGACCGGTTTCACGAGATAACCAAGGGGGTTCAAGGCGTTGATTTTCTCGATAATCTCATCATCTTGATATCCCGTGAGGAAAATAATTTTGCTATCTGATGTTTTCAGAATGGCTTGAGCTGTTTCAATTCCATTCAAACCACCAGGCAGGTTGATATCCATTAAAATGACATCAGGGTGTTCCAGGGCGGCAATTTTAATGGCTTTTTCTCCACGGGTAGCCAGGGGGCAGACACTATATCCGGCCTTCTCAAGACCCATTTTGAGAGAAGAGGCTGTAATAACCTCGTCCTCAACCAGAAGAATGCGTGTTTGGTTTGCCATATAGAAATCTCCCTGGAAAAATTACAGTCAAAGCTGAACTGTTAAGTCAGCCAGGTTGTTAATCTAACTTCAGGTTGGGAATTGTGATTAAATACTTTACACCCTTACGGCCTGATATTTTTAGTTCGCCAAAAAGCTGAAGATCAACGATATCCTGTATGATCTGCATACCCAGTGTCTCAGGGGTGCTAAGGTCAGTACTCTCAGGCATGCCCACACCATTGTCTCCGATTTCGATAGTGAGACCCCCTTCTCTATAAGGCTGAGTTCTGATGAGGATTTTTCCATCACGATGATTGGGGAAGGCGTATTTCAAAGCATTACTGACGATCTCGTTTATCACGAGTCCCAGAGGAATAGCAGTTTGAATATTTACAGGAATAGCAGCTGATTGACAATCCAGAGTGATTTCACCCAGAGATGTTTTGTAGGCGATAATGAGACGATCAACCAGTTTCTCAAGATAGGTGTCTAGCATAATCTCAGCCAGGCTCCTAGAGCGATACAGGAGGTCGTGTACCATGCTCATACTGTAGATCCGGTTGGTCATTTCATCCACGACGGTTCGGGTCTCAATGTTTTTGGTTTTCATGCCTTGCATCTCAAGCAGCCCAACAATGACTTGCATGTTGTTCTTGGTACGATGATAGACCTCCTTGAGGAGAACTTCTTTTTCTTGCACGCTGGTCTGAAGCTGTAGCTCGCGGTCTTTTAACTCGTTGGTTTGTTTTTGAATCAACTCATCAGCTTGAGCTCTGACTAAGGCTCCACCAATCTGGTTGGCAAAAATTTTCAACTTAGGCAAATCGTCGTCCTGGAAATTTTCAGGTGTATAACTTTGAAGCGTGAACAAGCCGATTTGGACACCCTCCCAGAAAATGGGAACAAAAACCAAGGACTGGCTAAGTCGTGTATTATCTCCAAAAGGAAAAACAGAATATTTTGCTTCAAATTCTTTACGGTTAAACAAAACGGGTGCTGGCAAGACGAAGGTTGTCACTTCGTTTTTTATGTTAAAGGCAATTGCTTCTGTTTCGACCTCAACTGGTTTGTCCTCTCCTGCAAACGTGTCTTGTGAAAACAACCCAACAGCCAGACTGATGTCGAGATCGATTTTATATAAAGCGAAGGCATCATACCCAAAAAGGTTGTGAAGTAAAGCAGCAGCGATTATTCCAACCTCGCGTGGTTCCAGTGAGACGGTGAGGTTACGGGCAAGCCGACGAAGTGAATCCCGAAAAACCTCCTCTTCTTTTTTTTCAGTTACGTCCTGAAGAGATGTTAGAAAAGCTTTCGGTTTATTGTTTTTGTCAAAATGAGGAAGGTTACGGATGTCTAGAATATGGTCTCGACCATCGGGCCCTATCATGGTTTGCATATAAGAAAGTTGTTTGCCTGCAGGGATTTTTGCCAGAAAGGGTTTAATGTCCTGATAGATATCAGGCGGGATGATTTGAGCAAAAGACTTACCAATAATATCAGACTTTTTGTAGCCATACCAGTTTGCATAGGTCTCATTTACATAAAGATATTTTTCATTCATGTCGGCATAGGAGAATAAGCCGGGAATCGTATCAACAATCAGTTCAAGGAGTTCTTTGTTTTCAGCAATTTCTTTGCGGGCGGACTCGATCTCAGTAACATCATCCATCTGAACCAGAATAGCCAGGGTCTGGCCATTATCATCCCTTACGGGAACCAAGGTGATGATAAAGTCTATTTCACCTCGACTTGAGGAATGAGAGTGATGGGAAAAGCTGCAAACCTCACCCTTTAATAGCTTTGGTAGATATTTTGAACCAAGGGCAAGATCCTTGGAAGGGATTACTTTTTTAAGGGGCGCACCGATCAGATCGGCGCTGTCGGTGCTCAACAGGTTTGCTGTAGCCTGATTGACATATAAGAGGGATAAATCGAGATCAACCAAGAAGAGGTGGCTGGTTAAATGTCCGGTGATAATTTCAAGTTGTTGCTGACTTTTTTCCAGCTGTTCGCGGGCAGTCACTCTATCATGAATATCATTAAAAGAGAGTAGAATAAGGGTTCTATCGGCCTGTGTGACAGGAACACCACGGCCCTCAACCCATCGTTCATCCCCAAGTAGTGTGAGATATTTATGCTCTCGAACACCTTCAAGTGGTTTCCCTGTTTCCAACAGGGGCTTAAGTCCCTCAAAAACTTCCTCTCGGAAATCGGGATGGACTAAACTAAAAAGATCCATACCCAGGACCTCATCCAGGGTTTTGGCTCCTGCAAAATCAAGAGCAGCCTGATTGGCATCCAGCAAGACACCCATGTCGTGGAGCACCATAGCTGTTGGTGAATACTTAAAGATTCTCCGATATCTTTCTTCACTATTCAGCAAAGCTTCGCGTGTCCTCAGCTCATGGGTCACATCCCGAAAGGAGGTCATAATAACGACCTCACCCTGATATTCAGTGGTTACCGCCATAACTTCCACATCGCGAACCTCGCCAGTGGCAACAAGGAATTTCTGCTTCATAACCTCATTGGGGGCGTTAGAAGTCAGAAGTTCATTTATGCGAAGACGTGAGTCCTCAATTGAAGAGGGATGAATAAACTCAGAAAGAGGAATGTTGAGGTATTTGTCGGGATTGTCTGCCTTGAAAAACCTGACGGCAGCCTGATTGGCGGCAAGAACGACTTTCCCATCATGAACGACAATAGGGTCAGGCGAATTGTTAAAGAGGGTTTCATAGCGATCCTCGGCGGCTTTTAGGTCGGAATAGTCCATTAAGGTACCAACAAAGCCAGCGGGCTCCCCTTGAGCATCCAGGTAGCGCGCCTTGCGGATCAATACTTGACGTGTTTTTCCAGAGGCGTGGAGATATTCTGAAGCATAGTACTGTCGGTCGTTACTGTGGAGAAGCTTCTCGTCTTCTCGAGCTACCTGTTTTGAGGTTTTTGAATTCCATACCTCTGTCACTGTTTTGCCAAGCATTTCTTCCCGGGTTTTTCCGAAAAACTCCAAGTAGGCATCATTGAGCATGGTATAGCGACCTTCTTGATCCTTGACATACATGGGGGTTGGTGTGGCATCAAAAATGGCTGTTATCTGATTCTTCTGGTCAAGGAGCAACTTGTTTGTAACATTTCTTTCAGAGAGATCACGAACAATGCTCACGAGAGTTCCGTCCGAAAGTTTTCGAGAGTTCATTTCGATGGGGATATGACGACCGTCTTTTGACCGGAAAACACGTTCAGCCAATATGGTCAAACCCGCCTCCATGAGATCGTAACGGAGGGGCTTTTTTACTAAGATATCAGGTTCAAACAAATCCGACAGATTCATCTGGAGTAGCTCTTTGTTGGAATATCCGAGCAAACGTGTAGCTGCGACATTTGCTTGAATTATCTGGCCCTGAAGATCTGCCTTGAGGACGATGTCGGCTGCTTGATCGATCAGTTCACGATGGTTTCTTTCGCTTGCCTCCAGGGCGGACTCTTTCTGTTTAAGGGTGTCATGGAGTTGGGCATGGAAAAGGGCCAGAGAGAGCCTGGCTGAAAGAAGGGTTACAATATCTTGTGTCTCCCTGAGAATACCATCCAGTTGACGAGACCCAACATTAAGAGATCCAACGACATCTTCGCCAATAATAAGAGGTACATCAAAGTAGGAGTGAATGCCCGCAGTCATAAGCGCGATCACAACTGAACTGGGGTTGGATAACCTGGAAATATCAGGGATGTATTTTGGCTTTTTGTTGAGTTCAGGTGTTTTTCTAGGGGTGTGTGGAATGGGATGCCTGTCGCCAGCAGAAAGGTGGGGTATGGAGGCGTCCTTTGTGAATATCTCAAGGGATTCTTTCTGAGTATCATTATAAGTAATGGAGACGCGTTCCAGCTTTAAGTGAGTATCAAAAAAGGCCAAAGCCTTGTTTGTGACACGGCTTGTTTCCGGCCACGAAATGGCCTGGTCAAACGCCAATAATAATTGGATAGATCGTTGATTGTCATACATGAGTGTAATCTCCAGTTCGAGGAGCAAATTTCGTTGGGAAAGTCAATGAATGCAAACCATTAACCTGGGTTTTGTGAGGCGAGGAAAGACTTGTTTTGGCTTGAATAAGAGCATTTTTATCCTTAATTGAGCGTGAACTTTATAAAGAGGAAAAAATGAAAACACGATTAACAACAATACTTATACTCACCGTGATGATGACCAGTCTGGTTATGGCCCAAGAAGAAGCTCCTGCTACCTGGGAAAAGTCCGTTCTTGGGGGTCTCAATCTGACCCAAACCGGTTTTGACAACTGGGCAGCTGGTGGTGAAAACGCTTATGCCTGGCAAATAAACTTGAATTATAAATTTGTTCAGGACCTGGATAAGACCAGCTGGTCTAATACTGGGAAATTTCTTTATGGTGCAACCAAAACAGGTGATGCAGACATGCGTAAGTCTGCAGATGAAATTAAACTTGAAAGTGTTCTGACTTATAAGCTGGGCGCTAAGATCAATCCGTTTGTAGCGGTAACAGGTGAAACTCAATTTGGAGCCGGTATGAATTATAGCACGGATTCTTCATTTCAGATATCCGCCTTTCTGGATCCAGGTTATTTCAGAGAGAGTTTTGGCGCTGGTTATGATATCAGAGAGGGGCTGGCAACACGTCTGGGTTTATCCTTTAAGCAGACGGTTACAAAAGATTATCCAGCACCGTATGCTGATGATGTAACCACAGCCGAAATTGAAACCGTTAGAAGTGAGTTTGGTGCAGAGTCAGTTACTGACCTGACATACAATATTTCAGAGACCGCTATGTATGTCTCAAAACTGGAATTGTTTTCCGCATTTTCAGCCTTCGATGAAATTGATGCAAACTGGGACAACACAATTACAGTAAAAGTCTCAGACTACATCAACATGAATGTAAATTTTAAAATGGTGTATGACAAAGATGTTTCTATAAAACGTCAGATAAAACAATCTATGGCATTTGGTTTAAACTACACCTTTATATAAAACCAAAATACATTTTAAAAAAGCCCGCCTATATGGTGGGCTTTTTTTATTTGCATCCCCCCGCGTTTTCGATTAACATACGTTCGTCGAGAGGCAACCATCTTCAAACAAACTATCCGAAGAACATCAGAGTTGTGTAGCTACAAACCAGTTGTTGGTTTATGGTAAATTGTTCCACGGCGTGGACCAAGGAGCCTCTTTATACAAAACAAGACTCCATAAATCATAGTGGAGTAAATAATCAAAAAGCGAACAGGGTAGAGTTTTATTGTGAAGAAAAAACTCACCCAAAAAGAAAGGGACGATTATGAATCGTTTTAGAAGTATCCTTTTAAGTGGGCTGGTGGCGCTTTTGATGGTAGGTATGGTAAGTGCAGGTGATGTGAGTGAAATATCACCTGGAGAGACGGTTGATGCGGGATTTAGCATCTATTTTGGAACATTAAGTCCAGAAAAATCAAAATGTCTTCAAACTACGGCAACAGATTGTGTAAACATTGGAATCAGCATTAGTTTTGAATGGCTAAAGGGGCTTTTTAACTAGAAAGGGAAAGAGGGCAGGGGTTACCCTGCCCTCAGACTGGGTGCTACAATGATAAACATAAGAACTTTTCTTATTTTCTTTTTTGCTGTGATAGGGTTTAGTCAATTTGAAGTGATAGAGGTTTCAGGGGGGTTGTCAGAGACAACAGCCGATCGTTTATGGCCGGTGTTTAAAAGTGGTGCAATCACAATAAGAGAGAATGAGATAATCATACCAGATGGGAGTAGTTTATATATCCAGAGTAGATTCACTCCTTTTGAATATACAACAATAAATCTAAAACGAAACAAAGACGACCACTTTACTGTGTATGATGCTACTGCAAATGAAGAGCTCTTTGCTTATGCAGTAGTTGCCGGTGATGGTCACTATTATCTTTTTGAACGCAAAAGAAAAACAGGAGATATCCAAGGCCCTGAAATGCGACACGGGTTAACTGTAGATAGAATGTTTATTCTACCAAACAATGAGTTATTGGTAACAAGCATATATCGTCCACAGTTGAAAGATTTTGTTCGCAAGTACAGGAAAGGTTCTCTTAGTGAACAGCGGAAAAACTCAAAAGAAAAGTTCGACCCCCTTTACGAAAACTATAAAGCGTATACATTGTCTGTTTACGATGAAGGTCTTGCCGAGTATAAAACCGGAAATGTTATTGAAAGAGTCGGTGATAATGCTCGAGCATTTGAAGGGTTATATCAAACCCACCCGGTTGACACTGCTGCAGGGGGCGTTGTATATCTCATAGATAATGACCAGGGTTACGTTGTTGAAAAATATACGGGGGTAACAGAATTTGCCTCCAGCTTTGAAATAAGAAACCCAAAATATAAAAAACTACCTGCCGTGTTGACTCTGGAAAAAATGCTGAAACTTAGATCCTCAGCGAATTTATTCTCTGTGCCTTACGCTTTATACCATAAGCATGGTCACATCATTAGTGGTTTTTTCCAGGCCCCTGTAAGATTTGACCCGGTAATACCCCCATACTATTTCGATATTTCTACAGTAAATGGCGAACTCGTTTACACAGGGCAGCTTGAATATCCGTTTTTGTGTGAGGATAGCGGAGAAAAAGTTTTTCTGTATGTGAAGAAGGAGGGGGGCTGGTTTGAAGATGACGAACACTTTCTAGTTGGTGTTACGATCCAGGATATTTTGAATGGCACTGTGAGCAAAACAACTATTGATGAAAATATTGATAGCTTCAGGAAAGAGTAAGAAATTGTCTGCAAAGAAAGTGAAGCAAATGGTTGGACTAAATTCACTAGAGGTTTTGAGGTGGCTGATGTCGATAGGGTTTTTCTTTCTCGCAATTTCGAAAGGGTTGTTACTGATGCAGTATGGTCTAGAACCATATGAAATTATAATCGATGCTGTGGGCTTACCTGGTTTTTTCAGCTATTATGGTTTCGTTGCAGTTGTGTTAGAGCTTTGTTTTGCCATTGGTGTGTGGGAGAAAAAAACATTTACACCTGCTATTATTCTAGCGAGTGTTTTAACAGGTTTCGGTGTCGTAATAAGCCTCGCGTTGCTGGCGTTTAAAATAAATTCAGATTGTGGCTGTGGTTTGCTGGGAGATAGCGAGGGCTGGTTGCTCTTACAGAAGGGTCTTATTTTAGCCGGACTGATTATCTTGTACAAAAATAAGATCAAATTGTTTGACGCCACAGTGCAGGTATAAGCATATGCCAAACACACATAACACTCGGACAGACACGTCGATTTCTACAGGAGTGTTGCTTAAGAAAGAGAAGAAGTAGTTAGCCACAGAGAGAATAATGTTCTTTGAAAGAAAAAGAGCAGGTAATTGAACCAGCCCTTCTAATTTTTAAATGGTCTAGTCCAGAGTGATAAGTTTTTCGAAGAGATCTTTGTTTTGTTTTAATTTATCTTCGTTTCCATACACACAAATCGGACTGTTCTCTAAAATCGCGGATACCATTTTCTCATAAGACTTCATATCTTCAAGGGATGTACACAAAACTGCTGTTCTATCAGCCTGTAGTTTATCCTCAGTTAATTGAGTAAAGTAACGCGCCACAGCTGTGTTGCCTCTTTGTGAAGGTGTTTGAGGTCGATCCATGCCAGAAATGGTTCCAATAATAAAGCGTGTCATTTCTTTTTGGTCTAAATCAAGCGTTTCTAAAAAATCAGGTGTGTTGGCATAGTTCTCAAGCGTACTACTCAGATTGGGGTAGCGATATGATCCGAAGTAAACTTGACCTGTCGCAGAGAAACGCGCAAAGCCTCCATAGGCTCCACCGATAACGCGAACCTGATTCTTGAGCCATTCCCGAGATATAATTTGGTTGAGGACACGAATCTTACCGTCCCACTCATAACCAAGATCAGTGAAATCTGCCCCCTGAAGAACATAATTAACCATGGATGCAGCCATAAGGCCTTCATTTTTGACGCTTGATTCAAGCTCCCATTCCAGAAACTCAGGATTTTGTTTTCCAAGGCCCTTTGTAAAGCCCTTGAGCTCTTTTCTAAAAACGCCTAATGCCTCAATTGAACATGTGGTGGAGGCAATGAGGTTCTTTTTGTTAAAGAGTAGGCTGGAGACATTTTTTAGATCAGAAATTATAGAGTCTTGTTTGCTGTCAAAATTGTCTACCAGGTCACTGATGAACCAATAGTATTCCAGACCACCAGTGAGCTCATTAAACATGCCTGCCTTGGTCGTGTATGAAAAAAGGCGCGTTCTGGCATAGCCCAGACCATCCCGTTTCACGTTGGCAGATAAGCGCGAATGATGTCGCGTCAACACGTCTTTAATACGCTCGATATCATCAAGTTGAGAATGTCTCAGAATCTCCTCTGAGAAAGCAAAAACTTTGGATTGATCTGCGGAGATGGCTTTCGTGGACAGAACAAACTTAGGGATTAACTTATCATCATCACGGTTTTCAAGATAGCTTGATAAATACGTGCTAAACCCACCAAAATGTGTGTCCAGGGCATTGTCAAGCTCACCAAAGGTATGGTTTTCAGTACTTATAGAACCCAGCAAGGTGGCCAGGAGAGAAGCGTACGGAAGCTGCTCCTCAGTCAAAACACGAAGATCAAAAAACAATCTGATATAACTGATATTGTTGGTGAAGGTATCAAAATGTAAATAGGGTATACGTGAAACGCGAGATTCATCTGCCACAAACCAGTCAGCATCTGGATTAATATCTTCGAGATCCAGAAGGGGAATGGTTGCCAGCGCTTCAGGGGTGTCCTCTGATTTTTGATAATCCACCAGCATGGCTGTATGCTCCACCAGTTGGGTTACTTCATCAGTCGAGAGGCTTGCTTTATAAGCCGCCAACTCTGCATTGGTGCGACTATCATTTTCGCCCTCAAGACCAGGTTGAGGATTTAAAGTGAAGAGGAAGGCATGGGGGTTGTTGACTATTTGCTGGGCAATAAGGTCTTCTAGATAACCTGTTGGAAGCGCTGCTTTGAATGTTGCAAGTGACTTTTCATATTCCAGGCCACTAAAGGGTTCGTCAGCCCAGAACCAGCTGGACAGAGCTTTGCGGTTGTAGTAAAGTCCTTTTTGGGGAGTGTTCCCTTCACGGAGATTAAATTCCATGCGGTTCAAAATTCCAGTCACAGCTTCTTTGTCAATTCCGTCCTTGGCTACCTTCTGAAGGGCTTCAAAAATGACCCGCTTAAACTTATCTGCTTCATCTGGATTGGCATTTTGAACCTGTACATGCAGAACATTTTGCTTTAAGTCGTCAACCCAGGCGCCGATATCTTTACCGATTCCGGCTTCCTGAAGGGCCAGGCGGACAGGGGCAGACTCATTATTAAAGAGAGCCTGAGTTAAGACATTTAAACCCAGACAAAGTTGTTGATCTGTACTCAGGCCAATTACGAAAGAAAGGGAGAGATACGTGTTACCCTCCAGTTCAGAACCCTCTGTAGCTGAATAGACACCACTCCCTGTTTGCATTGTTTCAAAGGCAGATTGTAGCGGAATATCAACAACCTGATTAGATTTTGTATAGTTGGAGAGGTAATGCTCATCGATAAAGGCCAGCTCTGACTCAGTATCACCATCACCATACAGAAAAATATATGAATTGGATGGATGATAATATTTACGATGAAAATTTATAAAGTTGTCATAGGTCAAGGTAGGGATAGCAGCGGGATATCCACCTGACGAAAACCGGTAGGGTGTATCAGGAAAAAGCTGTTTGTCTACCAGGTAACCTAGTTCTCGGGTTGGGCTTGAAAAGGCGCCTTTCATCTCATTATAGACCACACCCTTGTAGGTCATGTTTGAGTCGGCGTGTTCCAAATCGTGGTGCCAGCCTTCCTGATCCAGGATGCGAGGATCTTCATAGATGAGGGGATTAAACACAGCATCCAGATAGATGTGCATGAGGGACTGGAAATCCTTATCGTTCATACTGGAAACGGGGTATAGAGTGATATCACTGCCTGTCATTGCATTGAGAAAGGTGTTGAGGGAACCTTTGGACAAAATATCAAAGGGGCTTTTTACAGGGAAGTTCTTAGACCCGTTTAATACAGAGTGTTCCAGAATGTGGGGGGTGCCAGCGTCTGATTCAGTAACGGTTTTAAAGGTAATGCAGAAGGTCTTGTTCAAATCATCATTTGATATTTTTAGCAAACGAGCACCTGAACGCTCGTGTTGAAACAACAGGCATTCCGCATCCACTTCTTTCACGAAGCGTTTTTCAATAAGTTTAAAACCTGACATGTTATCTCCTGTTTGTGGTTGGGCCGCTAGGGAAATACCTATCAAGGTTACAATGAGCAAAGTAATGATTCTGGGCATGTTTATTCCCTTTATGTAATGTGTTGATACTTTCATGCTAGCCCTCGGTGTGGTGGTGATATCTTGGGTGGAAATGTTAACCCTTCGAACGAATGGCGCAAAACAATTGTTGAAGCCCTAAAAAAAGAAAAAGCCAGTAAAGCACTGACTTTTTCTTTTTTTAGAGGTTTATGGGTAGCTAATCAACCACAACCCTGAAGCTTAAAGTTTTTTGGTCATTACTGTTAGGGTCAGAAGCCAAATCTGTCGTGAGTTCATACTTGATACCTGTGACGGGAGCCGTCTGGGATGAATTGTATTCATTAACGGTTTCGTGTTGAAATGTCATGGTCATTCCTGTGCCTTCCGCCGAGTTCTCGACGTAGGTCGTTTGAACGGGAATAGCTTCATCAATAATCACGCTTTTTGCAACGCCCTCGCCTGAGTTCCAATAATAAACGGTGTATGTCAGAGTGTCCCCTGGTGCGGAAACAGTCCCCGCCACCCCATTCACATAAAGTATTATCTCAAGTAAAGGTTCGGGCATGGGAAGTGCGGTTCCGCTAATGCTGAAGGTATAGGGGTTATCATCGTCGTCATCTGAGGCAATGCTAATCGTGGCGGTTCGTACACCCTCACCACTGGGCGTAAATTTGATGGTAAAGGCAGTGGTTCCGCCACCCGCAGATATAGTCGATTGTGGCACGAGGGCGAGCGTAAAATCAAGGGCGTGGTTCCCGGTTACGGTAACATAAGGAGATCCACCTGTCAGGGTAAGGACGGCGCTACCCGTATTTTCAATCGTAAAGCCAACCCAGCTGGATGAGTCAAGAATAGTATCCTCAAAGATTGTGCTGTCGGCAACGCTGGGCGCTACATCTCCATTGGCGATGGACACGCCATTGCCAAGAATGTTTAGTTCAGGACTGGCAACACCGATACCCTGGATGCTGAAATCAAAGGGGTTTTCATCATCGTCATCATTAGCAATACTCAAACTGGCAGTTCTTAAACCAACGGCTGTGGGATTAAATGTGACCGTAAAGGCGACTGAATCACCAGGTGCCACCGATGTTGCGACAGGTTGACTACTAACCAGGAAATCTCCTGCATGGGTACCGCTAAGAACCACAAGAGGAGTGCCGTTTAGAGTCAATACACCACTTCCCATGTTTTTCAGATAGAAAGTGTGTTCTTGTGTGCCAGCCAGGATATCCTTGCGACCAAAGTCGGTATAATCCGTTTTAGAGGGAGAACTATCACCATCAGAAAGGGAAACACCATTTCCAAAAACAGACACTTCTGGTGTTGCCAGACCGATACCCTGAATCGAGAAAGTGTAGGGATCTTCATCTAGATCATTGTTTGCGATTGAAAGGGTTGCCGCTCTTAAGCCGGCTACGCTTGGATTAAAAGTGATGGTAAAGGCGGTCGAATTGTTTGTGGCAATGGGTGAGGATGGTACTGTTGTGACCGTAAAGTCAGCAGCATGATCACCTGTTATAGCCACGTAAGTAGATGGGTTTGACAGAACCAGGTTGGCATTTCCTGTATTAAGAATGGAAAAGCTTTGTGCTTGGCTTCCAGTAAGAATGTCCTCTGAGCCAAAATCAGTGAAGTCAGAAGCAGTCGCCGTGGTATCACCATCGGCAATAACATTCCCATTTCCACTCACCTGAATTTCTGAAGCAAGACCAAACCCTCGAATATCAAAAGTAAAGGGATTTTCGTCAGAATCCGTATTGGCAATTGTGACGGTGGCCGATCTCAAACCTTCGGTTTCCGGGATAAAGCGAATGTCAAAACTGGTGCTATCATTTGCAACCACCGTTTCAGATGGTTGTACTTTAACATAAAAGTCAGCAGCATGAGTTCCAGAAATGGAAACTCGGGGAGTTCCATTAAGGGTTAGTGTTGCCGCGCCGTCGCCGTTATATATTTTGTAAGTATAAATTAGAGAATCAATCTGAGCGTCAATTGAGCCAAAATCTGTATGGTCGGGTGCTGAAGGAGAAGTATCACCATCAGTAATGTTAACATTATTACCTTTTATGTTGATTTCCGGTGCAGACTGTTGATAAACACCAGCATCAAGCGTTGAGGTAAAGACACCGGAGCTTACTACAAGGGCATCAGATTCGCCGGAAAGATAATCAATATCACTGTCAATGGTATCATCACCACCTGCATCCTGGGTAGAAAAAGCATAACCTGCCGGCAATCCAGAAAAGATAAGTCGATAGGTTGCAGGGCTGATATTTGTGAAAGAATAATGGCCCTTCGCATCAGTCGTCGTTGTTGCAACGCTTGCGCCACCATCAATCTTAATTTCTACATCAATCCCGGGAACACCAGCCTCACCGGCATCCTGAACGTGGTCAGCATCCTCGTCGAGCCAGACAAAATCTCCCACACCCGTTGCTTTGAAACCAGCGTCACGAGAATTATCTGTTCCGCTAATACTCAGAAGGAAGATCCCCGTCTTGCCACCGTTGGTCGGGTCGGCATCACTATCAAGGTCGTCATTACCACCTTGATTTAATGGAGACAGGGCAAAACCAGCAGGAGGATTGGTAAAGGACAGGTAATAATTACCAGAGGCCAAACCTCCAAAAGTATAGGATCCATCTGCACCACTAACAACTGAACCCAGGGGATTGTCCTCAGAGTCAAATAAAGAGACAGTTACTCCAGCCATGGCGCCTTCGCCAGCATCTTGAATACCGTCGCCGTCATTATCCAGCCAGACCATATTTCCAATAACACCGTCTGATGGACTGGTGCCATTACCCTGAATAACAAAGGTATAGGGGTCTTTGTCGGGATCGTTATTAGCTATCGAAACAGTTGAATTGCGAAGACCAATACTGTTAGGATCGAATTGAATAACAATTGTTGCACTACCTTCAGTAGCTATAGGCGATACAGGTGCCGTTGTTACTGAAAAATCACCTGCGTGAGCCCCTGAAAACGATATACTATCAAGAGTAACCGCCAGGCCTGTATTACCGCTATTACTGATAGTATAGGTCACAAACTGCAACCCCGTGGTGATATCTACATCACCAAATTGAGTGCTGTCAGATAAGCCAGGAGAGGCATCGCCATTGGCGATGGTCACACTGTTACCTGAAACGCTGATTTCTGGCGTTGTGACGCCAGTTCCATGAATAGTAAAGGTGTAGGGGCTTTCATCTTCACTACCCTCATTCGTCCGATCACTGTTTCCAATGCTGATAGTCGCTACACGATTTCCAGTTGCAGAGGGATTAAACTCAATAGTAAAAGCCACCGAACTATTGGGGGCCACTAGTGTCGCAGGGTTAGAGATAATAGTAAAGTCACTGGGATTTGCACCGCCAATGGATATGATTGGGTTGTCCCCTAGAACCAGGTCATCACTACCTGTGTTGTATATTACAAATTCTTGGGTTGCAGTAGTGCCACCAATAACCTCAACATTACCAAACTTGGTACCATCTTCCAGATTAGGGTCAGCAGAACCAGAAAGAATTGTCGACATATTCCCTGAAACACTAATCTCAGAGAGGGATGTTTGATCATAAGCTCCTATACCCTGTATGGTAAAGGTATAGGGGTTTTCATCAGAGTCATCATTTTGAATGTTTACAGTGGCTTGGCGCGTACCCAGAGCGGCTGGTGTAAACGTGACTTCAAAACTGGTTGTGGCACTATCTATGGCTATAGAATGGGCAGGGCTCGTTGAAATACTAAATTCAGAAGCATTTGTGCCAGTAAACTCGATGTAGGGTGGTGGCCCCGTGAGATTTAATATAGAATATCCAATGTTACGGATGACAAAGGTTCTGGTTTGAGGAAGGGCAGAAATGAATGCTGTTCCCATATCCGTGAAGTCATTGGTCGTGGGGAAAATATCTCCTGAATTAATGACCTGCCCATCGCCCAGGACCTCTATTTCTTCATCGAGGGTGGATGTTCCCAGGCCTTGAACGGCAAACGTAAACGGGCTTTCATCAGCATCGTCACTTGAAATCCTCACCGTGGCCTGTCTCAGACCCGTGGTTGTTGGATCGAAGGCGACCTGAAAGGTGAGCGAGCCATCGGGAGATATCGTAGAACTGGAGGGTTGTTGAGAAACAACGAAGTCACCGGCATTTGATCCGGATATTTGCACCATGGGCAAGTCGGTCAAGGACAGATTTCCTGATCCATCATTCTTGATTGTGAACGTGTGGGCGATTTGTGCGGCAAAAATATCATGGTTTCCAAAATCAGTCAGGTCGTTAGTTGATGGAGTAATATCTTCAAAACCAATTTCATTAAAGTTGCCAATCAGGGTGATTTCAGGAGCAGCGGTTCCGGTTCCCTGAACATTAAAAGTGAAGGGGTTTTCATTGGGATCGCTATTTGAAATTGAAAGCGTGGCAACGCGTAAACCAACGGCAGTTGGGTCAAATTGAACGGTAAAGATGGTAGATCCACTTGCAGCCACCGTTGCGGAAGGGCTCACTATAATAGAAAAATCAGTAGCGTTGGCCCCACCAATGGCAACCTTTGGATTTCCATCTAAACTGAGTGTTGCCGCTCCAGTATTTTGAATAGTGAATACAGTAGCGTTGGATCCCGTATCTATATCATAGCTACCGAATTCTGTATCATCTACAACTGATGGTGTATTATCACCGTCGACAATATCTAAAGCGTTACCCTGTAAGGCAATTTCAGGCGCAACGCCTGTTCCCTGGATATCGAAATCGCAGGGGTTTTTGTCAGGGTCGTTGTTTGAAATGGAGACAATGGCGGACCTCAGCCCATTACCACTTGGGTCAAAAGTAATCGTAAAGGTTGTGGAGCCGGCGGGAGTAATTGTAGTTGATGGTGCCGAGGTCACGGTAAAATCCGAGGCATGCGTTCCAGAAAGCTCAACAATAGGCGAGCCGTTTAAGGTCAAAGTTGCTGTGCCAAGGGTGTTTGCAATAGTGAGAGTTACCGTCACATCGCCGCTTGCAGCGGACACCGCGCCGAAATCAGTAGAGTCAGATGTGCTGGGAGATGTATCTCCATCCACAATTTCAGCACTGTTACCAAAAACAGTTATATCAGGTGTGCTTCCAGCAGGTTGAGCCATACCGGCATCAATGGAAGTGTTAAAAGTGTTGGTGCTTACCGTGAATGCATCAGAGAGTCCTGCCGCGTCCACATCGCTGTCAACATAATCGGTAGCACCTGAGTTTTGGTTGACAAATTGATAACCACCAGGCAGGTTGCTAACCTTGATTCGATAGTTACCAGGGGTAACAAACTTGAAATGGTATGAGCCATAGGCATCTGAGACAGTTGCGTCAATAACGTTAGTTGTAGTGACGGCATTAACGAGCTGAACTGTCACACCAGGAATTCCAGGCTCGCCATAATCCTGATCACCATTGTCGTTGAGATCATCCCAGATAAAATCACCAACCCCTGTTGCCTTATACCCGGCATCCTGACCTTCTTCAACGAGACCGACTCCAACAAAGAAATTAGCAGTTTTGCCTGTGATTGGGTCCGCATCGCTGTCGCTCACATCATCTCCCACGTCTTGGAGCGTAAGCGTACAACCGACCGGGACACCCGAGAACTGGAGGTAATATTCAGAGGGTTCTAAATTGATAAAAGAGTATGCCCCATTTTGATCTGAGATGGTAGAGGCAATTAAGGAGTTATCAATGCTATACAAATCAACAGTCACACCAGGTGCGCCAGGCTCAGTAGCATCCTGAACTCCATCAGCATCACTATCAATCCAAACAAAGTCACCGATACTGCCAGTTAAAGGAAGGGGTGCAGGGACCAGAGGACATGAGGCACCGTCAGATTTGTTTAAATCAGCTTCGCCCTGTCCAACATAGATACTTAAGCCGGAGGGATCAATCTTGTACATTTTCCCGCTTTGGCTGTTGGTAGTGAAAATGTAGCCATCGTCTGCCGTCCACGCCGCACCATAATAATCACTATTTATGTTGTTTGCACGGTCATCGCTCAACCTCCCTGTAATCGTGGTGGTTGAGACAAAGTGTGTACTGGGATTGTATTGATAAAGTGTGGTTCCATGTATACCGTAAAAATATCCATCAGCATCCAGGAAGGCCATGTCAATGGGAATAAAGGTGGCACCGGTGGTTGACTGGTATGTTACAGCACCCGTGCTGGCGTCAAATATACCTACCTCAGTACCGGCTGAATTCCAAAAATACATGTCACCCGTAACATTAAAATCAGCTCTCCAGGACTTATAGTTTACAGCTACAGTCAACACCTCAACGTTATAATTTCCATCGATTCGAATAATCTTGTCTCCCGCGACATCTGCATCCTGTTCAAAGCCATAAAGCATTCCATCTTCCAAGTTATATCCCACACCATTGATAGTATATCCAACGGTCTTGGCGATGTTGTACACATAAGGGTTAACCGAGGCGTCCATGGCGGAGACATCACCATTATCGCCCCAGATATGGAAGAACCTGGATATACAGGGAAAGGGAGTTCCCGCCACCTTGCCATATCCTGTTAACCAGAAATTGTAAGGTGATTCATTACTGTCATTGTTCTCAATGGAAATAGACACATTACGCACGCCAGTTTGGGCGGGATTAAATTTGACAGTAAAGTCAGAACTTCCTCCAGCAGGAATGGAAGCTGAGGGCATACTCGTAACTGTAAATTCTCCAACGGCTTCGCCACCAAGAGCCACCAAGGGATTGCCTGTTAGAACCAGACTGGAGTCACCATTATTATATATTGTATAAGTTGTGTGTGTCTCCACCAAAACGGGGTGAACATCACCAAAGTCAGTGCTGTCTGAAAGACCAGGAGTGGCGTCACCACTAGATATAATGTTGTTGTTACCTCGAACCTCAATCTCTGGATAGGTTAAACCAAACCCCTGTATAGAATAAGTGTATAGGGACTCGTTGTTATCATTGTTTTCAATATTGATAACAGCAGTCCGCAATCCTTTAACAGAAGGGTTGAAAGAAACATTAAAAGGCACACTGCCAGAGGGCGCCACAGGTGTACTGGGTTCCAAGCTGATGGAAAAATCAGCTGCATGAGTTCCAGAAACAGTTACCTGGGGTGAACTTGTTAAAAGGAGATCCTCAGAGCCTGTGTTGTGTATCATAAAGGTCTGTGAAAGCGTCCCGTTGGTTAATGAGACGGAGCCAAAATCTGTTCCATTTGACGTGATGGGAGTGGTGGCCACATTGTTCTGAATGTCATTCAATTTACCCTGAATATTAATCTCACACGTCGTGGTGTCTTCGCCACTATTTCCAGTACCCTGAATTCCAAAGGAATAGCTGCCTTCGTCTGGATCGTTATTGAGGATAGTTAAGGTAGCTGACCGAAGTCCTAAAAGAATCGGGTGAAAGGCAATCTGGAAGGTTGTACTCCCGCTTGTTGCAATGGGAGAGCTCGGGGAGCTAAAGACACTATAGTCACCGGCATGAGTGCCACTGATGACAACCAGGGGCCAGGTCCCCGTGAGGTTCAGGGCGGCGGGACCTGTATTTTCAATCGTGTAGGTAATGATATGTGTTGAATCGGCAACTGTTACTCCACCGAAATCTGTAGAATCGCTACTAGAGAGAGTTGAGGCACCATTGGTAATTGAAGCGTCATTGCCAAGGATGTTTATCTCAGAGGTGATGATTCCCGTCCCCTGAATATCAAATGTGTAGGGACTTTCATTGGCATCATCATTGGTGACAGAAACTGTTGCTTGGCGCAATCCAGTTGTAGGAGGATCAAATGTAATCTCAAAAGTTTGAGATCCACCCTGTGCAGCTACCGTTGCCGAGGCAGGTTGCTGGCTAACAGTATAGTCGGAGGCGTGAGAGCCAAAGACGGTCACTCGAGGTGAACCACTCAGGGATAAATCCCCGGAACCGGAGTTACTGATGGTAAATGTATGAATACTTGATCCGCCATTGATATCTGTATCTCCAAACTCTGAATCATTTGCCAGAGAAGGTGATGTGTTCCCATCAGCAATGGAAGCGCCATTCCCTGTGACATCCATCTCAGGTGTGACAGAGCCAGTCCCTTCAATATTAAAGGTGTAGGGGTTTTCGTCCAGATCATTGTTGGCAATTGATATGGTAGCAGTTCTGCTGCCTGAAGCACTGGGGTCAAAGCTGATGACAAAGTCATCTGATCCCCCGCTGGGGCTAATAAGAGCTGCAGGTTGAGCTGTTATTGAGAAATCAGCAGCATGAGAACCTGAAAGAACAACGACAGGAGACCCGCTTAAATCAAGACTACTGCTTCCACTGTTGGTAATAGTAAAAGTATGGTTTTCAACGCCAGTGACAATATCAGCGCTACCAAAAAAAGTGTCGTCATTGACGCTGGGAGAGGTGTCTCCAGCTAAGATGGAGACACTGTTCCCAGAAACGTCCATTTCAGGTGGTCCTGCACCAACACCTTGAATATCAAACGTATAGGGGTTTTCGTCTAAATCATTGTTGGCAATTGAGACAGTGGCACTACGAACACCAACAGTCCCTGGATCAAAGGAGATGACAAAGTAGTCGATTCCACCACTACCTGTAATGGTGCTTCCGGGCTGTAATGTCACAGAAAAATCACTGGCATGGGTTCCCGTTACATCGACCACTGGAGCGCCAGTCAGAAGTAAATCGTTACCACCCGTGTTGTAGATAGTAAATGTGTGGGCATTAGAACCGGATACGCTATAAATGGTACCAAAGTCAGTATCATCTGACGTGCTGGGGCTTGAATCACCATCGGTAATATCAAGTGCATTTCCCTGAATATTTATTTCGGGACCCAACACAACGTTGATAGTGTAATCTTCAACTTCTCCATCAAACCCGGTATCACAACTTCCAGCATAAGCATTCCACTTTGTAGATACGCGCATGGTGGTAGAGCCGAGAGTTGCAGCAGCAGGTACAGTTACGGAGTAGGGTGAAGCACTTGTGAGGCCACTCACAACATCGGTGGCGGTGCCAAGAAGATAGGACTCTCCTGAATCGTCAAAATCATCATCCTGGTTCCAGTCAATCCACACCATGGTGTTCACGGTATAGTTTCCGTCCGTATTCACATAGATACTCAGGTCATATGAGAAGTCTCGCGAAACGGTTGTTGATGTTCCTGTGAAATCTGAATAAGCATTATCTTCAAGTACTGTAGAATTATTAATAGTGTTGAAAATGACCTGCCGAATTCCTGTATTGTATCCATCATAGCCGTTCCCTGTGGAAACACAAACCTGAGCAGAGAGCTCTGTACTCGTGCCAAACAAGACAAACAGCAATAAAAAAGCCAGTCGATGAAAAGCTCTCGTGCTTGGGAGATTAAATAAAGCACCTAGAGAAAAGGTTGTGCTTTTAGAATGATTGGCTTGATAGGTAGTCATATTATTCAGGATCCAGTTTCGTTGCTGAGGGTAATTTTTTGTTTGGTACGGCTATGCGATAAGCTGGGAGCGTTATGTTTGTAGCTTGGCACAACAGTAGGAAAAATAAAAACAATTTTGTTAAATATTCTTTTCATAACTTCCTTTATATATGTCAAAGGTCATGCCATTGAATTAAAATGACCTTATAATATTGATAATATTCAGGATGTGCTGTATTTAACAAGACAGTTATTTAGAGGTGGTGGCAGGAAAATCTGACGTGTTTTTTCGATTTGTAATATTATGGAGACAGTAAATAACAAAAGCAATCAACGAAAGTGAGGTGATGTTTACCAGGCAAATTGATAAACAGGGCAGATTGCTAAAGCTATTGACAGGGAATTAACCATAGATATTCAAACGAGACCATGGGAAAACAGGTCGTTGAATTATATGGTGTCTTCTACCAAAAGTCAGCTGACCCCAAGACGCTTCTGCTCTTTTTTACTCATACTCTTCACCACCAGAAAATAGGAATCATCAATGAGTTTTTTTACGAGATCAACCTCTAGACTTCCATCAAGAATGACCGTGTTCCAATGGTCTTTGTTCATGTGATAACCCGGGATGATTGCTTTGAAATGAGACCTCAATATTTGAGCATCATCAGGATCACATTTGAGATTTATTGAAAGAGGATTTGCATCCAGACTCACCAGGGCAAACATCTTTTTCACCACCTTGAAAACTGGCGTTTTATCATCAAAGGGAAAGCTTAAAGAAGTCTTGTTAAAAGCCAACAGGACGGCTTCAAGTTCTTCATATTTCATCAAGTGGATTCCTTTTTGTGATGAACGAGATGCATAAAGCGATCCAGCTTTCGCTTGTCCAGTTTTCCCTTTGTACGAACCCCGCTACAGAGATCATATCCGCTGGGTCGAACTGCACGCATGGCAGCAATTATATTATCTGGCTTTAGCCAACCTGCCAGCAACACAGGGGTTGCATTCTGGTCACAGATTTCTCGATTGATACGCCAGTCATGTGTTTGGCCAGTACCTCCTAGTGTCTTTATTTTTGCCCCAGGATTTCCAGAGTCTAGCAAGATGGTGTCAACTAGAGATTCTAAAAACAAGACTTGTGAAATGGCACCACCGTCCTGCACATGAACAACTTGAAGCAGGTGTGTTTCTGGGAGAGTTTTGCGGAGCTGTTGTAGCTCTTTCAGGGGGATATTATCTACCAACTGAATTCCCCAGGTTTTGACCAAATCATGCTGGTGTAAAATGTCAAGACAAGACCGCTTACTGGAAAGCAAAACTGTCCTGGTTTTTTTGGGAAGCGCCTTGACAATTTTGGCAATATCAACCAGGGAGATTATACCAGGTCCACTGGGCATTTCAGAGACCAGACCCAACAGGTCGGCACCAGCGGTAAGCGCCATTTTTGCCTCAGTTAAAGAACTGATGCAACACACTTTAACCAGGGGTCGTATCATACAAAAGCACTCCATGTAGAAAACAAACAAATTTTTGCTAACTCCCTAAAAAGGGCATGTAATAAAGTAATGTTAATCATTATTCATGTAAAATTAAGGCCTAATGTGCATATTATGAAACCTAAATAGCATGAGCGAAAAGGTGTTTTTTAGTTAAAGTGTTGCTTTAAGTGGCCTGAAAGCGGGTTGGGAAGTGTCGTCTTTACCCCGATATAATAGATATTCTGCTTAGCACAGAAAGCAGGATCCAGCTTGATAAAGTCCTTTTGTGTGGTGATCCAATAGTCACAGGGATTCCTCTGAATTTGTGCTCGTTGTAAGGCTGAATATTCAGCATGATCAGGAAATGATATTTTGACGCTGGCAGCTTGATGAATGGCCTCTATATCAGAGAAAAAATGCCCTGGTTTTCCCAGGCCAGCGAAGAGTCCAAAAACGCCTTTGAGGTCACTCAGAGAATGTCTGTTTTCACCATGATCTTGAACGTCACGATCCAGCTCAAAGAGCAGGTTGTTTTCAGGATCCTCCTGTAGTCCGTTTTTACTGAAGACGACCATATCAGCGCGTGAAATATTGTGGGTGCTTTCTCTTAAAAAACCCCATGGCAGGAGATGTGGGGTTTGTGAAAATTGAAAATCTACGATGAGAATGTCAAGGTCACGATGCAGACGTCGATGCTGAAATCCATCATCCAGGATGATCACATCTGGTTCAAAATTATCCTCAATAAACTGAGCGCCCCTGACCCGGTTTTCAGAAACAACCACGGGTACACCAGGAAAATTTATGGCAATCAAAAAGGGTTCATCTCCAGAATCATCGAGAGGTGCTTTTGGGCCATTATTATCTGCCACAACAACGAGATCCCTGGATGATCTTTTATAACCCCGGGATAAAACAGCAGGCTTTTTATCCTCGCTCAAAAAGTGTTCAAGAAGTGCTTGAACCAAGATAGTTTTGCCACTGCCTCCAGCTGAGATATTGCCCACGGAAATGACAGGAGTTTTAACCTTATGAGTTTTAAAAAGCCCTACATCATAGCAGCGATTTCTCAACCAGATGATGAAGCCATATTTGATGGATAGCGCAACACGGAAAGGTAAAAACCAGGTGGCGCGATGGAGGTAATTTAATAAACTCATGAGGGTGGGTTAAAACGAGTTGTCCAGATCTTCCTGGTGTTCTTTACAGAGCAGGCTGGCCTGTTTCAGCGCCTTGTCCAATTCTTTTCCCCGGAGTTTAGGGTTCACTTTTATGGGTTCACCGAAACTTGCAATGGCTTTTGAGAATGGCAGGGGGATGGCAAATTTATCCCAGCCTCTAGCCCGCAGTGCCCATTTGGAAGCCGTCGCCGTAGGAATGATATATCCATCAAGATGCTGAGCCGCTACAAAAGTTCCCGGTTTCATTTCACGGCGGGGACCCCGGGGACCATCAGAGGCAAAGGCTGAAATCTTGATGTCTTGTTTCCGTAAATAGCGAATCATGCCTTTGTAGGCTTTTTGACCACCTCTCGTGCTGGAACCACGAAAAGTCACGTAGTTCAAACCTTCCAGGACAGCACTGGCAATGTCGCCATCACCGGCCTGGCTGACAATGGCTGCTGGCTTTAGGGGTGCCGTCAAATACCAGGCGATGAACATGTCACCATGCCAGAATTGAAAAACCAGAGGGGCGCCGTTTTTCGCGAGATGTTGAAAACGAGACCATCCCCGAATTTCCAGCCTCAGACTTTTGCCGATGATATTGACTATGCTTCCACCAATCCGATTGGCGATACGTGAAATATGTGTCTGGGTTTTTCGATTTAAGCCCATTACTTAATCTAAATCCTTTTGAATTTCTGCAGCAATGATCTTTGCGCAACCCGGTTGACCCAGAAGTTTTTTCAGCGTGTCCAGCGTGTCCAGCATGTCAGTTCTGACGGAAGCGTCTTTCAGTAGTAGTGAGGCTTCACTCGCAATGGTTTGCCCGTTACACTCACTTTGGATGAGCTCTGGTACAGCTCGATCCCCAATGATGAGATTTGGCATAGCGATATGTTCAATGTCCACCAGGAGCTTGCCAATGAGGTATGAAATGGGTGCAATCTTATAAATGGCCACTAGGGGCGTTCCAAGATAGGCCGTTTCCAGGGTCGCCGTACCTGAGGCCACAATAGCCACATCAGCATGGGCCATCATGGGGTAGGGTTCATCCCTGATAATTTTGACATTGTCTATCCTGGAAAAGGGAACATAGTAAGACTCGGAGAGTGAGGATAGACCCGCTAACACAAATTGAAGCCCAGGTTGTTGCTGACTAAGTATTGAGATGGCATCCAATAGGGGTTGAGTATGTCTTTCCATCTCATTGCGCCGACTGCCAGGCAGTAAGGCTATCAGGGGCTTGTTTTGGTCCAGACCATGCTGTGTATAAAATTCTGATTTCTCAGGCAGATGAAAATCCCGCTCAACGACAGGATGCCCAGCAAAGGTGACGGGGATACCCTGTTCCCTGTAAAAAGCCTCCTCAAAGGGGAAGATCACAAAGATGCGCTTGATGAATTGCCGCATCGTTTTAACGCGACCTTTTTTCCAGGCCCAGACCTGAGGTGAAATATAGTAATAGACGGGGATATCTAGAGCTTTGAGTTTCATTCCCAGATGTATGTTAAAGCCGGGGTAATCCAGCAGGATGGCAGCATCAGGCTTGCGGGCCTCACATTCGCTGACCACATCCGCCATGACCTTTTTAAAAAAGGAGAGGTGTTTAATGATTTCAATAAAGCCTGTGACAGACAAATCTCTGACATGGTAAAGACCTTCGAGACCTTCAGATTCCATCAAATCACCACCGAGCCCCCAAAATACATGTTCGTAATTCTGAGCTTTTAAGGCCGCCATAAGTGGAGCAGCATGATGATCGCCGGAAATTTCACCAGCGACAATGAGGAAGTTTTTGGCTGAAGGGACTATGGTTAACCCAGAAGTTGCTGGTTGATCAATTCTGCGATACGTAGGGCTTCCAAACCATCTCGGCCACTCACAACAGGTGTTTCCTGCAACCGAATGGATTTAGCAAAAGCAGCCTGCTCGGCATACATGGCATCCAGTTGTGGTAATTCACGATTGGTGTAGACGATCG